>WLWD01001773.1_pt1:0-55000 | contig 118470 bp, 84 predicted proteins | sample 6712731 | NCBI WGS metagenome assembly WLWD01 (sample SAMN12718690, study PRJNA576275) | sponge metagenome | isolation source: marine sponge | host: Mycale hentscheli | place: New Zealand: South Island, Marlborough, Capsize Point | collected 2014-11-01
ACGAGATGTAAGTACTTATTTATTAGTGTTTACTTACCTATAAAGACGTATATGGTAGAGTAAGTGAGGGAGGAGCAGAGTTGTATGTTTAGACTCAGTGTTTACTCCTCGCTTGTTGCTAGGAGTTGTGGTGGTGATGGGTATTTCTCTTTTTGTAATGTAAGGAAGTGGAAGCACATTGTCACTGACTAGGAATGTTTTGAGTCATTAAAGAAAGGCCTTGGGGGGACTTCTACCCAGGTTGATAGAATAGGCATTGAATCATGCATCACACACACACACACACACACACCACAACACACAACGCCACAATGGTTATTTCATTTATGTTGTTGTTGTTGTTGTTGGTATATATTCATTTTTTTAAACAACTGTGGCTTTGTTGCCGAGACCTCTATTCATATTTGCAGCACCAGTGAGCCCTTCCAAGTAATTACACATTTTGAAGCTAGACTTGGAGTATTAGAGAGATTCAAATATCTGGACTCACTCCAGTAGACAGGGGCAGCGGAGAGTAGTGTAGGAAGGGAAATTAAATCTGATTACAACTTTCTGGCAGTCAGAAGGCATCGCTGGTCCAAGTTTTAAACCTTGCAGATGTGGGTCTAGACTGGTCTGTCTTGACGTAATTCAGTCCACGTGATTCCCCTCACAACGGGCATTTGGCATTTAAAAAAATAGTAATATAAAGACCGATCTTGTGCTCCTTTAATGCTCTAAATAGGACGTATCATAGAATAGGACCTAGCAGATGTGCAGAAACCCCTCCGTTTGCAGAGAAGCAGGTGTCAAACAGGTCCTCGTGCAACACATGGTATGTGTGTGCACCTAGGTGTTTGTCTGTCACTGTGCATCCTTCAATGAGCGGGTGAAGCAGATGACAGCTGTCATGTGTATTGCCGAATAACTGGCCGTCAGGAGTTGCCGAGTCAGTTCAAGTTGTGTATGCACATAAGGCAAACTATTGTCTTTATATAATTTTGGGTAATGTCTGAAAGAAATAACCTTGTAATAGGATACTGCAGCACATCTGGCAGTCTGTGTTTGTTCCTCTGTTATGGATTGTGTGCAGGATTTTTAAACCAAGAAAGGTAGTTTTTGAAAGTCTTGTTCAAGTACTCTTGTTTCCTATTATAGGCTTTCAGCTTGTTCCTTGTGATCGCACACATAGTTGAGAGTTTACCAAGTCCAATCATCCCTGCCCTGATGTCACTGATTGTTTTCTAGTTGCTTCACTTTCTTGTACACCTCCTCCTCCAGTTCTTGACCCCATCTTTGACATGCTCCATGTGGTAGTGTAGTCATGTAAGTAAAAGGGTGGGTGTGGCCCATTGCCACCGAGTCACACTATGTTTGTTGATCCTGAACGAAGTCGTCTTCTGGTTTGACAGAGAAGTATTCAGCTGGTTGCTAGCCACTGTAAGCTTGCTTGTGTGTGCTTGCATGTGGTGTTTGTGTTTGTATGTGCTGAGGGAATTACTTGCATTGTGTGCAGATACTTTGTTTGCTTAAAGTCTCCATATTGCTTCACTTCTTGGAATGTCTTTCTTCATGCCAGTAAGTGTGTGCACTGCAAGGAGAATGCATCACTCAGTTAACGATGCTACTAAATGAAATAGATGACTAGGAACATTATAATTAAAATTTTAATTAAACCTGGGCATTCTGTTACTCTTGGCATAATGCATGCCTGAGGCACTCACGTGGTTGTTAGAAGGTCGTCTTTGCCAGCTGTCTGGCACATGCGTAAAGGTATGCTGCTGCTATTATGGAGAGAACAATCCATGAATACGGTTGCTGTCTCGTCTACTTGTCCAGGGAATTATCAAAATGAAAAACATGGCTTGGCATGTTTGAAATGTTTATTCGTAGTATGTGAATGAAGGTTCAAGAATGATGGTCTAAATTTAGTCTCTGGTGAAGTGGGAGGTGTCATGGCAATTAGAAACCCAACCTCCTCCGAGTGTGTGTATGTGTAACAATAAGCTTGAACTCTGGACCTTCCATAAATGTTTGTGACTTGAATATGATTCAAGAGTGTGACAAACTCAGTAATAGTAAAAGATTAAACCATTCATAGTTTGCAGTGGAATGTATTGACTGGTACTGAAATGTAATCTGATCTAAAGAAGCTGAAGCGAACGTCATCCCTCCACATAGTTGTGTGCATTTTAGCGATCCAAACCATGAATAGTTGCAGGCAGTATCCCAAGATATTGATAGAAAGGGTACACATGTGGAGGGGGAGGAGTGGGGTGTTGTTGTTGTTGTTGAGGGGGTTGAAGTGGATGCTAAATGAGCATTTCACTTAACTTCACAGCCTCTTGTTGTGATCCGAAGCAGTCAATGCAAACATTGTGATGAGAATAAAATTAAAAATTCTGAGAATGTGACCTTAAGTTCCGGCTTAACACCCGCAGAACTTCAACAGAAACCTCCTGAGGCTTTCACAATAAAGCTTGCCTGTTGCACTGCACAGCCCATAGACTTGTACCGACACTATTTATCTTCCCATGGGGAGGTCACTTTGGTGTGGTTTGCCGGCTTGCACGTGTGGTGTGTCTGCAGATCAAACATGTAAGAAACTGAAGGGTTACCCAAACATGTTTTGCTGTGTGTGTATTTATTATTTTGAGCCTTGACTTCATATCTGGGTGCTGTGACTGACCTAGCAATGTTTAGACTCAGTATTGGCAATTATCTTTTGGTTTGTTGCAAGTTGGTGAAGCAAACAGAAGGGTGCTAATTGACTAATATGTGATTAGAGGAGAAGAATTTATGGGGAAGATAGGGTGCAAAATATTGCTTCAAACAAAGGCATTTTGGTTCTGTCCCAATGCAAAGGGAGACCTCACACAGTTAATGGTAAAGTGGTTGAGAAAGGTATTGGTTGGGGGTTAATTGTGTAATTTCATACTCTACTATTCTATTAGAGGCAGATAATTGGCAGTGAAGTCGATGTAACTTCGGTACACACACACACATACAATGGAAGGAAATTGCTGTCTAACTGCTCTTTAATTCCTCGCCAATCTCTCCCCAAAGATAGTGCTCGTGTGGAATGCTAGTAGCAGATGTCAAGCTGTAAGATCATCCAGGCATCTCTCCTTACCTCACCTAGTCACACTCCAGTGTCCTGGCATGTCTTTTGCAAGATCATGAGCACCGAGCTCAACTCTCCCTCTTTGCCACTTCACATTCCACAAATTACCACAACCCGCCACCTCCCTCCCTGCCCACCCATATTTTCTCCTTTGATTGATTGAGCATGCCCAGTTTCATTTTACCGGTACAGATCCATGCTGGTCTTAGCTAAAGTTTTCTGTCAACAAGTACGAGTGTAGCCTCCAGCAATTGTCAATGTCTTCATTAGACAGCAGACATACAAAACGTACCCCTGAGGGTACTTTGAAGGTGCTAAAGGTGTTTTTTCATTGTGGTCACTGAAAGAGCTGGTAATGATATGTTGAACAACATAGCAGTTGCTGGGGACAAGTCCCTTAGTCCTAACCTTTCCAGCCGTGTTATTAGCACCGGAGAGCCATTCATGCTCGCTTGGCTGGCAGGGCAAATTTCAAGTAATAGGTTTACTAGTTTCCATTCCGTTATGTTCTCCAGTCATTCATTTATGAGTCTTATTAGTCCTTGGACAAATGTCTGCGCCATGCTCCAATCACACAGCCAATTACCTGCCTTAATTTGTTTCGGACACGTTGCCCGTTTAGTTGCACCACTCCGACGGTTCTTCTACGAAGGTTGTGGAGGACATTGCCGGGAAAGATGCTGATCTGTCTCCACTTTCGCATCATCACATTTCCCGCCTCACAAAGAGTAGGAACACTCCCTCCCATGCCATAAATATTTAGCTAATTAATAATCCTATTCTCTTGACAACACATCAGGGTGGGCTCCAAGAAATATCCCAGACCCTTCCCTTTTATCAATTACATTTTATAAATACTTCAAACTCTCACAGATCTAATTAATGTATTATTAGAGACTGAGATCAACTTACATGTTATACTAGAAGGCCAGATTATTGTTTGCAACGATGAGGTTTTATTTTATTTTTTATTTTTTTATTTTTTCATAGCTGGTATGAGGTACGGAATCATAGAAGGCCAAGCAAGTATCATAGAGATCCCTAAGGGCACCAGTGATCTGGGATTGGGAATATCGTGGTGTGAAGATGAGGTAAGATGGACTGAATGTATGTGTGTGTGTCTGAAATTATGCTATGGAACTGAACTTGAGTGTGAACATCTGTGTATGATGAAATGAATTAATTAAAATGTGTAAAAGCTAATAGAAAGAGAGAGAGAAAAAAAAAGACTGCAATATTAATGGAAATATTGAATTATTAAATTGAAGCCATCACTTTTTACAAAAGTTTGATGGCGCTAACTTGAGCTGCCTTTAATTTGTAGAGTCTGACTTCATGCAGCCTATGCTATACAAGGCAACCCGGTCCATAGCATTCATATGGTAGTGTATACCCAGTCCAGTGAAGCCTTTGCTAGCTGTATCCAGCCAGAACTAAGCTTATTAGTTCAGCAACTCAAAAAAAAAAAATACTTGACAGACTTTATCGAGGAAGGAGCTCTATGTCATCAAACATGGATGGATACGTTCCCTAGCTAATAGTTTTGATGCCTTGGTTGCCATGCTCAGTAAGTGTCATTTATTGTGGTTTCCCAGTAACCCCAAAACTGGGTGTGTGACACGATAAAAATAAATGGCTGCTGTTGGGGATATATGTTATGACTCGGTGAGCCTTTACGATTCTTCTTCTCACCTTTGTTAAAGTTTTTTTTTTTTTCCCCTCCTACACGGGAATAAATTATCACGTACATGTATATCAAGTTTCCATTAGTTTGTAGCTTGCACAGATTGAGAATGAATAAACTTGGCATTTCTGTCATATCACATCCTACTTGAGGCATCTAGGAGTGTGTATTTTACAGTTGTGTGTTCACCGTTCATTGAACACCCGGAATCATGAGCAACGTCACACTGGCTGCCAGCTTAATAGTTCAATTTCTAGTCTTTCCTCTTCTTCTTCTTTTCCTCCCGTATTTGTAGGGTGTGATAATAATCGATGAAATATTCCCTGAGGGCAATGCATTCAGAGACGGCCGCCTGTGTATCGGTGACAAGATTCTAGAGATTAATGACGAAGACATCATGACTCGAAGTTTGGCAGAGGCGACTTTAGCATTGGGGGCAGTGGTTCCACTCATCCGTTTGACTGTTTATCGAGAGTTTCTTGATGAGAGTAAGTGAAGTAAAAAATAAATAAATAAATATAAATAAATAAATAAATAAATACATAAATGCCAACTTTAGTAATCTGTGTTCATATGTTATTGTTCTTGTAATGCTGTTCATATTATTTTGTACTCATATTCAGCTTCCCCTGATCCAGAGCTTGTGGAGCTATCATGTGACGATGACACGCCCCTTGGGATACAGATTCGATCGTCTCGTGGCCAGCCAGGAGTGTTCATCCACCTACTGCAGCCTGATTCGCTTGCGGACCAATCGGGACTTCTCTTCCCTGGTGATCGTATTCTAGAAGCCAATGGACAAGATCTAAAGTTTGTCTCACTCGAAGAAGCCGCCACCGTTATCTCTGTAAGCTTTTTGAATTAAATAGAAACTATAAAAATTTACATTGAATTTTTTTCCCTTTTTGATCTAGAATATTTCCGGTAATTTAAAACTTCTGGTCTCCCATCCTGTTCGCAACTCTGCCACCAGTTCAGATGTGTCTAGTCGATCTGCCTTTTCGTACTCCTCTTCTTCTCTCACTCCTAGCCAACTCAATCCCATTTATGATGAAATAGTTGCCCCGTCAGGGTACAAAGTGGGAGAAGTCAAGTGTGTGGTCCTCAGAAAGGTATGCAATACATAATATTTTCCTGTGCTGTACATATTTGATGTAAATATATTGTGCAAATAGTTATGTGGGATTTGCTTTTGTACTGAAGAGGAAATCTTATTTTCTCTGTCATGTATGACAACTTCACCTGGAAGTGGAACTTTACCCTTTTTCAGAGAATAAAAGTGTACCCAAACAACCTTCATATGTTACTGTAGAATTGAGTGGGTACGGCTTCACTACATGCAAATTGACATAGCAGCTAAACCTATGAGAAGTTTCCCATATAACCCATTGTTCATGCTCACACCTGATGCATGACACACACACGCACGCATACATTATATTGCATTCCCTGCTTACCAGTGTCATCCTTCTCCTAGAAGTATCATTTTTAGTGAACAAAAAGCTTGCCTGACACTAGCGCTGGTTTCTGTGGGTGCAGCAAAAGGACATCTCGCAAAGGACAGAAGTTGTCCTAGGCTTTGGTCTCACTCTTTGTTGTCGGACTATTTCCCCTTTGTGATATTGCATACCCTCCTCCACAAGTGCTTTGAAAGAGAAGCCTTGTTGCTAGTGATTCAAATCAAAGTGAATTCCCTTCTCAATTGGTCCCTCGTATACTCAAAGGAAAAGTAGATGGATTTGGCGTGCAATACTGATGGTGTTTAGAGTTATTGTATCAGCTGGTTTTATCAGGCCTAGGTTGACAGTGTCCAGAATGCCATTCTTCACCTAATGCTGTTTGATGTTCTTGTGTGGTTATAGCAACCTGACGAGTCCTTCGGAATGAATATCGGAGGCGGTAAAGGCAGCCAAGGAGGTGACCTACCCATCTACATTTCAGACTTGAGACCAGATTCAGTGGCATCGAAAAGTGGCCAGATTCAGGTATGCACAAGTGTGTGAGAAATCAATTAAGTGGAGTGCTGTTGGCTAATTTAGGACTTTAGTAGTTACATTATCTTAAAGGTCTTGTTTTGAGTGTTTTAAAAGATGGATTACTGGTTACATTTAACTTACTCATAGACTGTATAGCAGTTCCGTAGTGGTTGTGATATGTTTTCATGGTAGTGGCCACATCCAAGGGAGCCATGTTTCTTCTCCCTTGTGTTCGAAACTGCCTAACTTGGCTGTTTGTTGGGTTTGTGTTGTTGTTGAGTTAACCAGACTGTGTGCTAGTAGTTTAGACTCCCGTTAGCTGAGGGGTAATTAGGGGGCAATTAGCTGCCAGGTAGTGGGGAGGCTTGGTCACCACTGACACTATTAATAGTCTATGGCGTGCATTAGTGGCTATGAGAACATGGTAATGCATCTGGAGATAAGATATACATCTATTGGTTTGACTTGATTATAAAGTATGTGCGTGTGTTTGTTGTTTGTGTGTGCTTACCTTGGTAAGTATGTGTCCGTGTGCCTGTAACAATTGCCTGGTGGAAAGCTTGAATTAGTCCTTTGATCTTGGGGTTTCAAAAGGAATATAGAGTGATAGTTGAAAGTCCATAGAGCAAACTAGATGTAGTGGAATTTAGTGATATTATCACATCGACAAGGATCATTGTGGTCCAGGGAACAGCAGATACATGTAGTTAGCCTTTTCAAGCCTATAGTGTACGATACATATAAACCATGTGGGGTTGGATATCATGGTACATGTGTGTGAGATTGTACATGACTTGAAAGGCTTCTTTGCCATGAGAGCTGTCAACCATTATTAGTTCTGAACATCTGTAATGATCCCACGGACTCACCCGGAGGTGCTGGTGCTAACTACTGTGGCTTCTCTATTTCCATTTCCTTTCCTTTTTTTTTTTTTTTTAATTGATGAAAATCTCTAGGAGATTACATAAGCATTTTCATCAGAGATAGTTTTTGTCAGTGAAACATCCTGGAATTATTGAACACCTTTGCATGTTTATTTTTTCCATTTCCCCTTGTGCCAACATCAGAGGTCAATGATAAAAGTGCAGGGTCAATCAAGGGAGGAACAGGGGTCATTGCTTAGCTCTCGCTTAGTGCCGACATCGAAACTAGGGAATGTAAGTTGCCTAGACTACTTGGTGACATTACCACAGTTTGCTGCCCCAGAATGTAGCCATTACATTCTTAGCTACTTGTTATGACTCTACTAGTACGTAGGCTTAGTATCATGCATGCACAGAGTCACTGAAAGTTGTGACAGCCAGCAGTAGAGGCAAGTTGTGACTCATTTGGTAAGCATGCTCAGCACCTAGGTGAAGCAGGAAGGAACAATGTAATGCTATGACATTGATAATACTCGTGACATCATTGGCAAGATGAAGGCTTCATGTTGAAAATACATAGAGAAAGGAAACTGGACTGTGTTGTACCCCTGTACCAATAAAAGCAACAACTATTAACTAATGCTATCTAATATAGGGATTAATTAAAACGCTACAAATCTTTAACATTAGTTTCAAATTTCCCCCCTCTCTTCTATTCTGTTGGTATCATACAGAGAGGGGACATCTTATTGAAAGTGAACAGTGTGTCTGTGCTGGGCCAACAGCACGTGGAGGCCATCCAGACTATCCGAGGAGTCATGTCTGCCTCTACCGTCAAGCTGGAGCTGATCCAAGGAGACGAGACGGATAGTTTGGGCAGTCTCTGCTCTGACTGGGTGAAGTGGCTCAAGAGATATGAGGCTCGGAACAGAATCCATAGGTGAGACACAAGAAAGGGAATAGTAATAATTATAGTAATGATAATTATAATAATAATAGCAACAACAATGGTAATAATAATAATGATGAAAATGATAATAATCATAGTGATGATGATGATAATGATTTTATTTATTTTTTTTTTTTTTATAGTCCTATGGAAATGGACATAACTCTGACTCGCAGCAGCACTGAAAGCCTCGGCTTCAGCTTGGTGGGTGGAGTCAACTCGTCTCGAGGTAACAGCCCTGTGTATGTCCGCAGCATAGCCAAAGGAGGCATAGCAGCTCAGGACGGCAGACTGCATCAAGGAGACGAAATCATCAAAATAAACGGAATTGACCTTACGCACAGGAGTCAGGATGATGTGGTAAAGATCATCAAAATCACCCCTGGCAACCTGGTCCTCACTGTGATTCCCAGAGAAGTCATGTTATGAAACGATTGTACACACAGCTACCATCCCATAATCATCAAAAATTCATGTTTATTTATTTTATCCGCAAGCAAATTCAATCCCCAAAGCAAAGCTCAAGAAACACTTCATTTTTTTTTTGTGCAAAATAGAACTTTTTTTTTTACCCATTCATTCTTCAGACCATCCATCATATTCATAACTCCAATCATTTCTACGACACATCTAAACTCCCTCTCTTTTCACTGTACTTTTTTTTTTGGTCACATGTATCGAAATTGGCAGTTTGAAAAAAAAAGAGGAAATATTACGTTAAACGTGCGCAGCTTGTGTTGCACATACTTAAAATAAAGAACATCATCAGCAAGAATGCAGAGAAATACCACCTTAAATGTGCACAGCTTGCGTCAGAGATGCGTATAGTTTCATTGGATTCAATAGGTAGTTGATAAAATGATCATTCAGTCATTTGAATAAAAAAAAAAATTAAGGGAGGGGAATGAGAAAGAAAGAAAATGGATATAAAAATGAATCAGTTTCAGCTAGACCAGAAGACCAGGTAAAGAGCCATGGTAATGCAGCACACTGACACATAAGGACTCAGTCTCTCTCCTATCCGAGCAAACTTCCAGAATGTACCTAGTAATCTGCCAAACACACACACACACACACACACACACACACAAGTAAGAGTAAAAAGCTTAAATATAAATAAAATTTCTAATGACAACTCAAAAATCTTGCACAAGTTTGACTGAATCTGGCTTCATTCACGGAAATACTCTCCCAAATACGTGTGAAAATGTACATGTGAAAGTTCGTTCACAGTGAATGGCATTAACTTCAGAAAGCATCTGCTGTTAGTATGTGTGTGTGCATGAAAGTAGGGTTGAGCTCAACATGCCCTAACAATATGATGAAATCCAGTTTACAGACCCACTACACGACACATGCTGATTGTAGCAACCAAACACACTCATCACTGACTGACGTGTGACACCAAATACCCTTATCTATCAAACACACTAACAAACAAACTCCCACAGTAAAGAGAACAAACTGCCAAATTGATTTATTTAAGTCGCTGGGTGCGGCTGAATTTTTTAAATTTAGCAACATCGTGCAAAAGCCAATTGAATTAAAAATTAAATATTCTGCAGAGACGTGGTTTCAAAGATTTAGCACTCAAAGATTTAGCAAGGCTGCACTGACCACAAAATATCATAATTTATGAACCAGGACTTCCTATGACTTCGCTCAATCAGACATAGAAATTCCATTTTGTTTTTCAGGTCCACCATGTTACTGTACAGAGTCTGTTTAGGTCATCTCTTGTGGCAACATGCACTTCAAAGATGCAGACAGTATTAGGAAGACCTAGAGTGCCACCCCATGGCGGCGACTGGCGGGTCTGTCTGGGGATCACAACTAAATATACCAACCACTTGAATTTGTTGATTTTTTATGAAGTATTTGGCAGATTGTAAAAACAAACAAACATTTCCCACAATATAATCAAACCTAAGAATCAAGTCCTGACACCTCATAAAATCAACAACAACAACAAAAAACAACAACAATGGACTTTTCTCAACCAAGGAAGGTAAAAGTATGTAAACCATGAACCGCATACAAGCAAAGTGGGAGGAGTTTGGAAGGTGTGCCGTGCCGGAGCTCAGAGAAGAGCACAGGTGGCAAAGGTCAGGGAGGGGTCTTGGGTTCAATGTTCCAGTAGTGACAACTAAGTTTTATTGCTTTCCTTAAATCACATGAATTGAACCACACCCACTTGTTATAGGGTAGCTACACCTTTAGCTTCTCACAGGCCATTCTATACTTCTCAGGCAGAAACCAGAAATGGGTGGACAGAAGTAGGAGGGAGTTGTTGACTAACAGTTAATGGTTTTCCACCCTTTGGATGTTAATGGATGATTGGGTAACAGTACAGAGCTTACTAATGGATCCTGTGCCTCATCTGCAATGGTCTGTGAGGGAAATTTAAAAAATTTTTTTTTTTATAATGCAGCAGGTGTTTGGAAGTTTGGGAACACTCACTTTCCCAAAGTTTGTCACATACTTGATAAAATATAACTGGCCGCTTTAATAAATTTTATAGACAAATAGAATCAGCTATGATATATAGAAATTAAGATCAATAGGACTAGTCTGATAAAATTAGTAGTCTTTGATGATGGGCAGTCTGATAAACAGTTAGCACTGGTTGGTGGGCTACAGAACTGGTCCATTAGCACATGATAGGGGACAGGCCCGCAGACTACACCAGAATGAACTTCATGCTGTCATATAAAAAATATAACTACTACTACTACTACTACTTTCTACACCAGCAGTAAAATATATTACAATGATGAAAAAGCTACACACAAACACACAAAAAAAAAAACAAAAAAACAACTAAACTAAACAAAAAATTAAAGTGGCAACTACTACTACCCCCAAACCAATGCTACTACCACAACAACTACTACTACTACTACTACTACTACTACTACTACTACTACTACTACTACTACTACTACTAATAATAATAATAACAATAATGATAGGAAAATACTAAGTAATCAAGCGAGCTATTCCAGCAAAGGAAATTTCAAATAGAAATGAAGCACCAAAGGTGCGAACTCTTAGCGCTATTAACACAACCTAGTTATTACAATATAATCTCTTCCAAAAGAACAAGAAATCTGTTAGTTACTTTAATGAGGCATCAATATAGCTCGAGCAATGAAAATGGTAAATGAAAACAATATCTTCATAAGAAGCTAAACTAGCCAGAAACACTCATCGGTATACATTTTCAACGCGAAACTTCACTTCTTTAAACTCTGTTAACTTCCTCGAGCATAAAGCAAGCTACACCGCTGGCTACAAGAAATTATTTGCCGACATGATAATAACATGACGCTAGGGGCTGTTACCCATAAAAGCAGGTACCTACATGGAGCTGAAAGCTTCGCGTTTTCTCAACAGTTAGCTCGAAATAAAAAAAGTAGAACAGTAAAAGGTCCTAAATCTTCGTCCTGAGTAAGTTCATACCTAAATCAATGGTTAATTCTCAATAATCTCCAAAATTAGAGCGTGACAGACAGACAGACAGGACGACTACTAAAACTCTCTCGTGCATGCGTGCTGAGGGTTAATAAGAAAGCTGTCACCAATAACTTTCATCAATGACACTTCAACAATTATACACACAATGGTTGCTATAGTTAGTTTGAAGTACGCATTTACATAAGAGTCAATCAAGTCACGTTATTTCAACTGAGGTCCAGAAATTTGCAAACTCTCACACACTGCAGTAGAATATGCTATTTTACAACCTTCTTTATTGGTGCTCTATAACTGAAACAAAACAAAAACAGCCTGAGATATTCTAAGAATATATACAGGGTTGCACTATAGCTCCACTCACTTTACCAAATCACAGTCTGGCACAGTTTGATCAATAAATAAATAAATCATAATAATAAAATCAACTAAAAAAAAAAATATAAAAAAATAAAAAATACAGCTACAACAATAAAATATTGTTACATGTACTATTTTTAACCAGTGTCTGCCGACCTGAGCATTAGTAAGGATTTCTGTTGCTACAAGTCATCAACACCTTCTACCTCAGGGTAAAGTAACATTTCCCATGAACTACTCATTTCAAAGGCTTTCTAAGGAAACTGATACTCCAGAAAGAACACACACTCACTGTAGCAGTAGACACAGGATACAATTATCTGGTTTACAAGATAAAGCACTCCATTTTCTCAGGACTTACTTCACGTATGAATGAATGAATGAATGAAAATAAGCCTGTGTAGTGCATACACAGACCACTACACACTCCTTACCAGTTCCTGTCTACTTTAGAGTAAACACATCCCCCTCCCCCCCATTCACCTTCAGCTCTCCCATTCTTTACAAATAAAGGAAACAAACAGAACTTATTGATCAATCCCACACCAGGCTTGAGTCCAGCCAAGTGCTGACTCAGTCAGTCAGAAGGGACTGAAAGTGAACCAGAAGGCTAACCATAGGACTAATGCAATATAACACTAATCGAATCAGCAAATCCTTCTCCTTACATTTCTAATTTAACACCAATAGAAGCCAAGAGGGAGGGAGCAATGGCAGGAGAATCCTTCTATCACACACGCACACATACATGCACATATAACAGACACACACAAACGAATGCCCGACACCATCCCAAGCTGTTGTTTAGACTGCAGTTAGACAAGCTGGCGAGACAACGGACTCTATCCGACAACCAACATGTCACATAAGAATAACATCCTACACTCTGGCATACATGTGTACATGCTATATCTCATATTGCATCGTTCCCTGCATATGTCACATGACACCAAGTCTAGGATGAACCATTCCACTAATAATACACCAGCTGCTTCAAAATGACTTATTTACACACAACAACAAAGCGTTTTAAAACTTGGATCTTGCTAACCCTTTACCACCCTCGAATGACTGGGCCATACTACTAAGAGATCCATTCCGATATTCTCAAACCACACTCCAATATTCTCAAATTCCAGTATTCTCTATTCACATTCCAATATTCTTGAACCATATCCCAGGAGTGAACAGGGACACCTCATTGGACACTTTACTTGTAATTATATCTTTTTTTGAAACTTTTAGAGTCCCTAAAGTGTACAAAACAAAGATGAAAGAATGAGAAAACAAACACACACGGCCCTGATAGCGGCTACACCCGCTGGCTGTATAGTGAAAGTGAATTACTCAAGAGTTTCCAAGAATTTGTGACGGTACATCTCATGATAACCAGTAATCAGCAAGAACACAGGTAGCCAGTGAACCCCCCCCCCACACACACACACACTAATTAAATGACAAAATGATACACACACAGAATGAATATAAACAAACACGGCATTAAATGCAAGCAATGATGAAGCGTATACCATGTAGTGAAAATTTCCACTGCCATGTAGTGAAAAATTCCGCTGCCGTGTTCAAATGCTGAAGTGGGCGGGGAATGAGTAACGTAGAGTCGTACTAGAATTATAGTTAGGGAAAAGTAGAAATAGTAGAGGAAACCAACCAGCTTTAGTGTTAGGCCATCGTCACACCGGAGTATAGCCAGTCACTGAGGGTGTTGAATATACCACGCGACTGCAGTGAAGTGTTGCTATGTGCACAAGTGATATGCCATTGGTCAATAGAGAGAACTCAGGATTCTTTGAGAAGTATTTCTATTGCATAATAATTTAGCCTTGAAACACCATAAACGTGATCCATGCTTATCTACCTTTTATGAATTATATGTAGAGAATTTATGGCAATAGCTCTACCATATTAGCGACAAGATAGCAGGCTTGGACATGTTATGTTTGGGTGGCCGTATTTGTGAGGATGGCATGTGTGTATGTGTGTGTGTGCTTAGCAGCCATTCCTATAGTTTCGGGTACTATGTTCATTGTACTCCTCTAACTCTGTGGGAAAGTCAGTGCATGTGTATGTGTGGGAGGATGAAATGTCTGTCAAGGAGTAGTGTGTGTGTGTGTGTGTGTGTGTGTGTGTGTGTGTGTGTGTGTGAGTGTGTGTGCGTGTGTGAGGTTGAATGGGAGGATGGGAGAAGCTGTACCTTGCAAACAAGTAACCACACTGTTATTCCACATTGCAGAGTTGGTGGTTAGAATGGGAAGCAAAGCCAATGGCACACACACACACACACACACACTAGTGGGAGCTAGTTGACGAAAGTGAGAGTGTGTATTGACTGTGTCCCAATTACTTCTGAGACTGACTGTCAGGTACATAGCTGCAATGTGTGAGGTGTGGGAGAATCTCATGGAAGGTGACAGAGATGCTTTTAAACTAGGAACAGGTAGTGGTTGCCACAAGAAAAAAAACACACACCAGGATCTGAAACCATGACAGCACATTAGCCCTCACATGTGAGTCAGCATGATAGGAGGTAGTAGTATAAGAAGTACTTCTTCTGTTGTTTTTTTTTTAAAGCAATTGTCATATCACCTCTTTCATTAACAAACAGCAACAACAACAAAATCTGTGCAAAATGTTTAGCAAGCTGGACCTACATATTCCCCCCTCCCCCACAAAAGAAAAAAAAAAAAGTAGTGGGCACTCTCATTTATTAACGCCTTCACCCACTCACAGTACTAGCTACAATTAAACCAAAATTAAGTCTACTGCGGCTCTGTTTGACAATCCTTTCCCAGACAAGAACATCCAATGGGTAAACGAACGCTAAACCAGAAATAAGTCAACAGCAGCTTTCCAACCTGATGATCCTCTTTAGAACAAATTTTGGACTATTTTGTTCAATCTATTTTCTTGGTATGTAAGATTAAACAACTATTCATTTGTTCACTTGATTAACCCATTTCTACAAACACTAGTCTTGAAGAGTGGCTTATATCAGTGGTAAACTGAAAGAATAGCTACTGAGTTAGATCGATCCTACATAACAATCAGTAAAACACTGGAAGCAGTTACTCAGAGATGCAGTCAGTCTCAAAACTACTTGATATGAAAAGCCATTCCATTCCATAAAGTAAACAGGTAAATGGTCACCACTTTTAAAAACTTCAGTAACAGGTAAATGGTCATCACTGGAGTAAACCACTGGAGTAAACCACATTAGTGTTTAGCTGGTCAGGGCTTCACTTTCAGCTGGTATACGATGTAAAAGCTTGAGTGTGACCCTGTACCAGACTGAATAATAGCAAAATTTGGTTCTAATAGTCAATAAATATTATGTTATTTAAAACTTAACCCGACATTTTGACTTCTTACGGAATGACGGAAACATTAGTATAATGGCATTGAAAATACATTTACAACTGGCACGATAAGGTTTAGAAGTTTAATGTTGCCATGCCCCATCACTAAAAACAGCCCGCAAGATAGCATTAATTATTCTCATAGTTAAATAAACAAGGTCCAAATATTTTAACACGTTACAATAACATTTTGTACACTCTGAAGTACTTATTCCAAATTTTTATCTATCATTATTATGGGCTGTATTTAACATTAGCATGAGTAAAATATTAGGATTTTGGGAGACAGAAAATGCTATTCAATGGACACTGCAATGCTAGTCTTGTGGGAAAGACCCTCTAACCAGTCACTAAGCCACGAAGGGTCAGGAACGTGGATCGTATGCACTTTCCAAGGAGAAAAAAACAACAACATATATATTGGAAGTTCTAGACAAGCATAACATTTGGAGATGGCCAGACTCAGTGTATGACCTCAATTATTGAAAACATTGATTCTAGTGTTTAGCCCCTCCATTACAATAAGCTATATGGAAGGGAAAAAAATAAATTAGCATCGACAATTTTCTACACATCCTATCTGGGGCTTCATCCAAAACTACTGCAAAATAAGTCCTTAATATGTCCTTCCTAATTACCTACCCAGTCTTGTGTCTGTCTATAATCTGTGGGAATAGAGATCTGAAGTAAGTGCACGTACAAATAAGGAGAATTATCACCACCAGCAAACTCTGGAAGTTGAAGATGGCTGACTGTATGGAGGAATACTAAATCAAGTTATGGTAATAGTACATTTTCCTTCATTACCATTCTGAGCTACGTCCACGAAACGCGTACAGCTTGCAAAACAATAGCGCAGACTTATCCTTTTCTTCTATTTCAACGTTTCACAAATAATGCGCACTAAAGCACAAAGGTGAAGGTGCAATTTGTTGTCAGAGCAACCGATGAATTAAATACAAAGTGTTAATTAAAGCCCATCATAGATTTTGAGAGCTTAGCTGGGAGGAACTCGGAGCAACTGATAGGCTGCACTTTAAGAAATGCCTGAACCAAGAGAAGAACCTCCAGCTTATGAAAAATCTATAGCTGAAAAGGCGACTCCTATCGAGGCAGTTGAGGATGCCTCTTTAGGTGCAGCTGCATCTGATGGGGCTACTTCTGATTGTGAATGTGCACAGAAGGTATGGCTTAGTGAAGTAATCTTCAATTTTGTGGTGGCACAGTATGTATTAATTGAAGCTTGGAATTGAAGCATTTGACATAGCTAGCTGAAATAATGAAAGAAGTAGTTAGGGTGAATTTGTGCACTTCTTTTTGTCACTGTGTATCCAACTGCAGGAGGAGATTACTTTGAAAGGGGACATAGAGCCTGTACAAATTGGCGATCATTCTGAAAAGGATGATCCTTCTACATCCAGTTCCATACCAGATCTCCATTCTGACTGTGACCCCAAGTCTGATGCTGATTCTGCAAACACCAGAGAATTAGATTCTAGTTTAGATGGAAAACCTGATTTAGATTCCCAATCTAACTCAAGTTCTAATCCACAGACTGAAACTCCAATATCTGAGGGGCAGAAACAATTAGAGAAGAGAAAAGCAGTAGCTGGACCAAGGTAGGGGAAGTAATGAATAGGAAGCAACTATATGATAGACAGTTGGCCCTCCTTATGGCTTTTGTTTAATTCACAAACCCCTTATATTGCTCCTATTTCATTCTGTTCCGATACCTATTTCTTGATCATGTGATAATCATTTCCTCTTCACTATGGTGTTAGGATGACCAAAGAAGCACTGCTGAAGATTTGTAAGGACCTAAAGTTGTACAGAACTCCTCATCTCAACGATGTCCTCTACTTGCACTACAAAGGTAGCAGAATTAGGGATAAGGTCATCAGTAGGTGGGGCCAATGACTTAAGATATTCAAAAAAGGGCGTAACTGACACCTGTGAGTCAGGATTGGTGAATAGTCAATAGCAAAGAGTTAAAAAAAAATTAAGCAAGGTGTGATAATATTTTTTTCAGTATGACTCTGTCTTGAGTTAGGATTGGTAATAGTTTTAGTAAATAGTTAAGTTAGTAGTAAGGAGTTAAAAATTTTGTAGTAATTTTTTTATATGACTCTTACACTTCATATATATATTTGTCTCCGCCCATTCTGCCAGGTTTCCCATACATTGAGAACTTGGAGGAATACGTGGGGTTGAAGTGCCTGTGGCTCGAGTGCAATGGAATCTTGGAAATATCTGGTCTGGAAATGCAAAAGGAACTAAAGTGCCTGTATGTATGTATGTATGTATGTATGTATGTGTGTATGTGTGTGTGCGTGTGTGTGTAAATATGTATGTACGTATGTATGTATGTATTATACATGTGTTTCAGACAGATTAGTAGGTTATGGCTTAATTTCAGCTTGGCCGTGCACCTGCAGGTATACTGCTTATAATACCTTTATCTCCGGGAATCACATAGATGATAAATGGGGAAATTTTGTTTTGTGGTTTTTCCACTGTGCCTGACTTTCCTGTGAATATGGTCACATAAAGTGTGTGTATACATTAATATGCTTATAAGTATGTGTGTTGAACTGCTAGCATAGACTCTGTGTGACATGAGCTAATTAATTAACGGTTTGATGTGTGTAGGTTTCTACAACAGAATCTTCTGCGAAAGATAGAGAACTTGGACCATCTACAGCAGCTTGACACTCTGAATCTCTCCAACAACATGATTCTCAAATTAGCAAACCTTCGTAAGTATCTGGAAGATTTCCATAACAACAACAAACTATTGTGTGTGTATTTGTCCTGCCTGTGAACTGTCTCAGGATGCTTGCCAGTACTGAGCACGCTCCAGATAGCCCACAACAAACTGCAGTCAGCCGAAGACATAGAAGAACTGGTGCACTGTCACTACCTTAGGTACGACCAGCTACATGATCTGACGGTTTAATTAGCTTGCTCAACAAGTGATATACATATTACAGGCAAACTTGTTATTATTGTGGTGTTGTAATTGTAATTTATTGTAGTGTTGTTGATGTGTCTCACAATCGTCTCAATGACAAGGGTGTTCATCAAGTTTTCTCTGCCATGAAAAAGCTGGTAAGGTGTGGTAAAAGTTAATGATGCAGTTGAATCAAGTTGTTGCCCCTCCCCCTATCTTTCTCAGGGTGTACTGAATATGATGGGCAATGAAGTGGTTCGATATTTAGCAAATTATCGCAAGAACCTCATCTGTGATGTTGTAAGTGTGACATCTTTATTAGCTGAATTATTAGATGTCTTGATAACAATATTGGAATACACTATTGCATGTCTCAACTTAGTCTGCCATTACATAATTATGTGGGTGAACAGTTTTGTTAAATCATGGGTTTGAGGAATTATCATGGCAACTCTTTGGAATTATCGCTAGATAATGGTGCCATGGTTAACTATTTTATACCACACTTATCAACTTATGATGTCCACAACAAGCAGGACTACTTTCTTGCAAAACATGTGTCTTTGTTTAAAATAATTGATGACTTGTATATCTGAATGGGTGTGTCCATTGGCACGTGCAAATTCTGTGGCTGTAGCCTTCTCTCAAATATCTTGATGACCGGCCTGTCTTCCCCAAGGACAGAGCATGTGCAGAGGCATGGTAAGTGAACAGGTGCATGTAGACAAGTTGATCACACACTGCAATCCAGTGTGAAATGGCTTGAATTGTGAAATTGCAAAAGATTGCACGAATACACATTGTTTTGGTGATTAAAAATCACTGTATAGTTGAGAAGCATCTCTTTTACAAAAAGCATCACCCCATTATTAATTAATGAGGACCCTGTAATTAGGTACTGACAAATTGATACCTCGTTATGTAGGAAGCGTGGAGGGCTGGAGGAAGAGAGAGCTGAGAGGCACCGATGGAATGAAAAGGAGCAGAAGAAAATCATGGACAGCGTCAGAGGTAAGGAGGAGCAGGGTGAGCCAGTTGTAGACACAATTAGTGTGTGTGTGTGTGTGTGTTTGGGGGTGGGGAATGCTTGTATGTTTGTCTTCTTTACATGTGCTGTCACTTGTCTAGCATCAGTTTGTTGGGGTTGGGGTCAAATACTTTGATACCATTTAAATGCAAATACTTTGAAGAACATAAATATTAATACTTTAAATTTTAAATCTGAAAATACAAATACTAAAAAAACAACAAAAAACCCCAGAGTATTTGACCCTAATCCTGGTCTGTTGTCTGTCTGCATGTACTTGAAGTGGTACCTTAGTGAATGGTACCTTAGTGTCCTAGCAGCACGCTGTTAAACAATGTTTTTTGCTCCATTAAGGTCTAGCCAACATAAGAATGCGTGCCCAGGCGCTGAGGAAGCAGCGACTCAAGATGAGAGAGGAACATGGAGGGCCACTCAGGGAAGGGGAGGAGCTTACGGAACACATCGAAGGACTACTCTCAGACGATGAGGTAAGATTTGTGCTATTACTGCCCGTCAACAAGAATGACATGATTTCACTTGCTTGCTATTTAGGATGAAGCTCCAGAATTGGAAAGTGGTAGTGATATCAGTGAAAAGACTAGTAGTGAGAGTGAAGAAATGGAGGAGGTAGAGGAGGGGAGAGACAATACTACTAATACTAATATCTCTGATGAGTTGGTCCATATGACTGAAGAAGGTAGCTATTCGGTCAAAGAAGCTGCAGTGGAGTCGGTAATACAAGACAATAATGAAAGAGATTTACGAGGCAAGCGTGATTGTGAAACTGAAGAGAAAAAGCCAGCTGAGAATAAAGAGGTTGAAGAAGTTATACCTCTAGTCATACCTGCACAGGCACTTACCGACACATTGCTGAGCATAGAAGATAACGAGAATGAACTAGAGGAAGAAAATTTAGCATTCTTTGGCTCTCGTGTCGAACCTTTCATAATAGAGTCCTCAACAGTATCACAAAAAGAAACGATAATTCGGCAAAGTGAAGAACCTGAAACCAAAGAGAGCAAGCCTTTCAAACCGTTGATAGAAGTAATATCATCACAAGACGACGAGCGCACACAACAGGCAGAAACTACTTGTGATAAAAAAGACGATACGGAAAAGGCAAAGAAGACGGTCAGATTCAGTTCATCAGATACAGTGCACCACATTGATAGACAGACAAGGGAGGAGCTCTTCACTGACAGCACATGTTGGGCAGTTCCTTCTACTAAGCAGGACCAGCAAGCTGCAGTGGGAGAAAGTCTCGTCATTGAAGACATTACTGCTACAGCTGATAACAAGAAGACCGCCTTTATAGAAGGGCACTCTTCTAACGCCGAGCCCACAGAGGAGTTTAAACTATCGGATGTCCCCCTAGTTAGCGAGGACACCATCCAGCGTGTGGATGCTGCACTGGGAGGGTTGCAAGGGAAACCAGCCAACAGCTTGTCAGCAGAAGAGAGGGTGTGGCAGTTAGCAGCCAGTGGTGGCTCCACTCTGGATGAGGATGCAGTGACTCTTGATCCTCAGACAAAAGCTAGAGTCAAGGAAGGGCTACAGAATGCAAACTTGTTGGACAAAGTGTCACTAAAATTTTAATACATGCACCACTTTTAAACATGTGTTAATTATAAAAACATAGTGTGGGAATTAGTTCTATTCATGTATTGAAGGAACCTGGAAGTCAATAGTTCATTATGCAGAGGCGATGTCCTTATGCCAGTTTGGGTAAAGGGTCAACCTGCAGTGGAGTAGCTAATTTTGCGCTATATACATGTATATAGTACTAATGCTAGTTTCCTATTCAACTTGAACAGTTGCCTAAATTTTAACAACTCCTTTCTTTAAATAAAGTAATTTAAAAATACTGCCAAGTTTTAATTAAAATACTGCTGAGAAAAACATAATTTACAAGTATTACTATAAATAAATGCAAAACACTTGGAGTAAATGTAGTTAAACAAATGATAATAATAAAAAATTATCATAAAGATATTGCAGTGAGAACCATTCAAAATGACATTGCTGCTGTTGCTCATAATTGCAAAATAACAAACATAAAAGAGAGAAGAAACAAACAGCCCCCGAGAAAACCATCTCTAATACCTGTTGTACTCTGAATTGAACCGTCTTCCGTGATCTGAATTGTTTGGTTGACGACTGAATCGATTATATTGAATTTCTGCTGCTCGCTGATTGGATATACGAAAGCCTCGATCGGAAGTGGTGTACCGTCTATCTTGACGATAATCCCGTCTTGATGCCGGTGTCAAGTCCTTACTATTGGGCAGATTTCTGTGCGAGGCTGGCTCGGACAAGTGTCTATGGTACGCCGGTGGTGGGTGTGGCTGCTGAAATCCTCCAGAGTGTGAGCGCAAAGGTGGGCCTGACTCTATAAATGGTGGAGACAACGGAGAAAGGGGTGGAGTTTGGGGAGGGGATGTTAACGAAGGAAGAGAAGGTAGCCTATTTTCCCGAGGTTGATCCCTCCAGCGCCGCCTCTCATTGTTAGAATAATCCATGGAATGGTGATGCTGGCTAGATGACGATGAATGGTGATCAAATGATCTTTGCCGGTAATCATCATGTACCGATAATCTCGGCGGATCTTCATAGCTGTGTGGAGTACGAGGGAATGGGTGGTCATTAGCATGCAAGACAAAGGAGGAGGAGCTTCCATCAGGGTGGGAGTGGACCTGCCGACCATGCATATTTACAAATGGGCTGGTAGAGAAAGATACGTCCATGTTTCCGTATTGACCGTGCTTCCCACGAGTATTCAATTCCAGATGACGATGAGTCTTCGAGGAATGTGGGTGTGTCTGGCTCAGTTGCCTGTCATGTGAGCCCCTCCTGTCCTTTTCATTGTATCGGTGCCTATCACTGACTCCTTCATTCTGAGTGTCACTGTCAAACTCATCTGATGATATCAATTCCATGTCGTTGCTTATCGAGGAATCATTTCTGACCGATTTGTAAGACACGCGTCTTTGGTTGGTATTCTTGTGCTTCTTGTGTGGAGGAGGGCATGGCGACTTGTCTTGAAGCTGGTCTTCACCAACACTGGCATTACAGGCCTCCTCGTGCACCCGTTTTCGGCTATGAGCTTCCAAAGGATGTAGCGTTTGGGTGGGGTTAACTATAGCCGGGCTGCTGGTAGTGGCCGGATAATTGATCTCAGGAGGAAAATAATGAGGCTGGGGTTGGGGGCGTGTCTGCAAGGAGTGCTGAATGATGCGAATGCTGTATCCGTCTCTGGGAGGCCACACGTGTGCATCATGGTATGCAATAAGAGGGAAGTGGTGTCTCGGAACTCCGCGAGCCACTGGTACGTTACATTCCTGAAGAACAAAATAAATACAGGCAACACAAAACCGGCAGATTCTATAAAAATATACTTCACGCAGCATATCTTTAGTAAAAAGTTACTTAAAATAGTTCATAGACATCAACTTGAATAATTACCCTTTACCAATTACTTCTACCTTGAGACTGGTAAAGGGAGTGTCATTGTCACTGACACTGACAGAAGGTGGGCCAGTGACATTATGTGTTGGAAAAGCATCACTATTATACAACAAAATTATTAAGTGACTGAATTTTTAATTATTTGGACAGGAATAAGGATACAAACAAAACAACAACAACATCAACAAGGGCTAATGCCCCCTCAAATGCATTTCTCAGAACCTACCACTGCTATGAACCATCTCACATTTAAAACCAAATTATAACAAATGAGTCATCACTTGTAAGCAACCCACCCTCTCAACTGCGTAGAACAACACAAACACAAATAGAACAGTGCCTATTCATTTCCAAAGCACTTCCAGCTTACTTTATAACCACTAGGAATTATACCAACCACTAGGAATTATACCATGAGCTAAGGATTCACTAACTCAAATGATTTCATTGTTAAGATGAAGTGACATGTGAATGAACTTAACACAACTAACTAATCTTGGCATGTTGTACAAGGACTTACTTAATAATAACATTTTACTATAATCCAATCAATCCTACCGTATAAGTATAAGCACACTGATGCACAAAACGGTCACATGAACTTCAACCTAAGCACATTGAACCCAGTTTTCTTGTCACTGCCACAATTATCTCACTTATAATTAATCATCATGTGGCTTAGAGGTAGTAAAAGGTCACTAAAATGACATTTATTTCTACTGACCCTTTTTCCCCCCTCAATAAATGACAGCCAGTAAATTCCACTATACCATGCAACTAAGAAAATCATTAAAGGAGTCCTAATGGATCCTGCATTGAAACTGTACCTTTTGAAACATAATGTAAACAATTCAGTCACGCTACATTGTTTCCTTCAGTGTGAGGAGCCGGTGAGTTTAAAATACTCGATGAAGACGAACCAAACAAACTGAGACGGAGAAGTGGACTGATCGGAAGTGGTACCAACACACACACTATCATAAGGTATGGATTAGAATTATTATAACAAACTGACTGGATATACTAAATATAAACTGGCAATCATGCATATAAGATATCTAGTTGACACCGGAAGTAGAGTATAATTGGTTCTATTAACGTGCAATGGAGCAAGTGATCTATCAGATTATGCTGAAAATAAAACCACTATTAATTACTATTTTGGAAAACATTTTTTTTTTAAACTGAATACCTCTTCTAGACCTCAACAAGCCAAAAGGTTCCAGAAAGTGTAATAAATATATGGAATAATGAAACAAAAAGATAACCATTTCAATTTAGACACCGTATTTTACTTTACAAACTTCATAAACTTAATAGTGACACTTCGTGATCGCAATTACTAGACCACACCCCCAACTGTGGTCTCGAGATTTTGCTTGTGAAGTAATGAAAGAAAGTTCATGATACAAAGGAATAGGGTAATGGACATCACCAGCGCAAGTCTAAGTCTATCAGTGGAGGTGGGTATTTTAGTCGTTTGGTGCAGTGTGTCCTGGTGAGTGAACACATTATTTTACTGCGGCCAAAAAGTTTCCAGGTGTTTGTCTAAAAAATGACCCAAGTTTTTTTTGTTTCTTTTAACAGTCTTATGAAGATAATAGTTAAGGTCTCTTGGAAGATCTTCCAGCCAAAATTTATAGATAGGTCAGAGCGAATAGAGTTGCAATGAAAAAATTATAAGTGCTATGGAATATCATTTATTACATCTTGGAAGATCTTATAACAATATCGTAATCATAATCATAATCATCATTGTTGTTGTTGTAGTTATTGAATGCAATGATCAGATACATGTCTAAAACAAAACAACAACAACAACAACAACAAAACAAAAAACCAACAACAACAAAAAACCAACAACAAAAGTGAGCCCAGCCCGCACCCAGTCCCAGCAAGACAAACACTTTAACTCCCCACACTCCTTGTTAGGGAATTCTCTGTGCAAAACAATGCATTACAGAACAGAATAGGCATGACCACATCAGCTTGGAATGTTTGCAAATGGGAAAAAGAAACTGGGTAAAGGAAAAAATATATATATGTATACACACACATGTATGTAAGTGAGCATATATTTATATGTATGTATATACACCAGCATTACCATTACTTAGCTTCCCCTGTCAGTTTGCCGGTACAATTCCAGATCAAAAGACAAGGGTATCCTTTCAAATGGACAAGCTACATTGAAACCTAGTCGAGTTTACACAACAGCAAGCTGCCAGATAGCAAAACAACACACGACAGCCATAACAAGAAATATGAAGGAACTCTAGAGCTAGCTGAGCACGTTTGAACAAAATTATACACGTATACAGTAATATTATTAGTGATTGATTGCTACACGATAGAATAGGCAATTACATAGTCTGGAAAGTGGATGTTTGTGGTTACAGATAGGTTGACACAACAATGCGATTGTCACCTCTAGATGGATGAGATCAGAGGAAATGACTCTAAGTATAGTAATGGCAACTGCTACACTTCCAGCATGTTGGATGTGACAATGTCACTCTTTCACTACACATGTCAAGTGAAACTATAATCTAGAAATTTATACAAGCATGATGAGGGTAGCTTCATGTCTTGTAAGCGCTTCATCAGTAGAGCTAAAAAAACAGCAGGTGTATCAAATTGTAGTACTAAACCTTAGGCCCTCTAACAATTTTTTTTGAGTATAAATATACTGGCCAAAGATGGTTAAACACAGTAGATTCACAATAGTTAGTTTGGAACATAGCAATGGCTAGAAAGAAATGCAGAAGTTCGTGACAGTAAAGCCTAGGGACTAGCAACAAGCACTCGATTTACTCGATTTCTAAGTGCCAAAGATGAAACTACTTGAACAGATTAATGTAACAGACCAATCAGATTGCTTGCACGTGGCTAGCTATGTTTAGCTAGCTAAGTACTACTACAATTGATGTCACTTAAATTCATGTGGTTAAAAATTCTCAGAACAAATAAAAGTTCAGCTTGCTGAAAACAAAAAAAAAAATGATTAAAAAAAAAACAATACAGCAACAAAAAAAAGTGGTTTCCATTCCAAGGATAAAAAGTGTAAAGGAGACAGCACAACACTCCCTATGTCAGAAGGAAGGTTTGGTATGTAAGTACAGTAATTAGATGGGAGGAAAAGTTTGAAATAAAATTGGTTCTGTCTGTCAGTCAAGAAAATTTATACAGCCATCCTTTGTGATGTATACTACAGTAGCCACATGAAGTAAGGTTAATGCTCTTAATGGACGTTATGCTTCAGAGGGCAAAGGGATGGGATGGACTGAGATAAAGTGGGGGGGATGGGAAGCACCCCATTGCACTCCCTTATATAAAAGCCCTGACTGATGATGTTAGTAATGTAATATGTGGAATGACATAATAATAACATAAGTAAATGTAATTAGCCATATGTAAGACATGCTCCTCAGATTAGTCTATCCCATAACTAAAGGAAAAAAAAAAAAAAAAATCCACAGACACACACAACCCATAGTAAAAATGAACCACCATTTTCCCTATTAAATATGGTAACCCTACAATAATGACATAACACAATCCTTAGGGACAGGGAAAAAAAGCAAAAAAAAAAAAAAAAAAAAAAAAAAAAAAAAAAAAAAAAAAAAAAAAAAGCACAATAGCAGTAGTTTTGTAAGCCAAGACAAACCTACCCACCAGAACTATATATTCCCACTCCAAAAACAGCAGGGGGCAGGCAGTGCTTTATCTAATCATTGCTTTGTATACAAACTATTAGGGGGACAGAAAAAATAACGATTGCAGAACTAATCTACCAGGAAACCCTGTCTCATTTCCCTACTGTAAACCAACCCCACTAAACGACTTATCTCCCCGTCATACAAGTTATTAGAAACTGCCAGCTCAGCCTAACCGCAAGCCAGGCCTAGTGCATAATAAACCCCAAGCTTCAAAATGAAACCAATCTTTATCCAACACTTATAATCAATAGCGCCTATCAATTTGTTTTGTACATTGAAAGCTACTCAACTTCTTCAAAACAAGTTGCTAGGAGACCGCAGCAATTTCCTCATGGACTGCAATCATCAAGTGGGTAGGAAGTTTGAAGAATGACATACAATAAGGCTAATAATAGACGAGGGAAACTAAAAATCATATTATTTGAAAGCAATACAATAGAGGGGAATAAAGGCATCTGCAAATTAAAAATACAGTAATCCTGCATAACAATTGGAGACAGGTTTGACAAAAATCTACCGGAATGCCCAGTATGCAGGTATAGCTGATAACCCCCTCCTCCTCTAAATATATGAGTCAAGGTTAAATTCTTGTGTGTAAGTGTGAATGTGCATGTATGTATATTTGTGTGTATGTATGTATGTATGTATTCTTCTCTGGAGAAATTGATAGGCTTTGTCAGGCTCTAATTATGATGATCCTTTCCTTATGGCACTTTGGTCAATTAAGAGACAGTCAGTTTGTTCAACTGTAATCTAGTAGTCTTGCTACACATCATTACCAACACCTGTGCTAAATGACATCATCAGTTGGTAAACGGTAGAGACATTTGTTTTTACATAAAGTAGATGTAATAATAAATCAAACACAAGTTATTGCATAGAATTAGTCCACCAGATGTTTATATTAGCTGGATCAGAGACACCGAGACATTTCAACAAGAAATGTGTACCATAAAACATGAAAAATTAAGGCAGGTAATCTCTGCTTTGATGGATATATGTTGCATGAAAGTATTTAAAGAATTGATTCCCTAGTCATAAACACTCATCACTTATGGTTAAAATTAAAAAAAAGAGAAAAAAAGAGAAAAAAATCAAAAAATCATGGTGATATTTTTGGAAACTGTAAATACATACAATTAGCAATGTATGGAATTCATAACTAGAGCTTAAAAAGTTAGTTGGAAGAAGATGAAGAAACAGAAAGTTAATCACACCCAAAACCACAATAGATAATACATACAATGAAGGGAGTTGGTGCTACTAAACAATCACACACACACACACACACACACACACACACAAGGGTGCTTTCATTTCATAGCCTTGCACCAACACCGCACAATGACCGAAGACAATTACACCTTAATTACAGCCAGCCCCCAATTTACTTTCATATTGACTCAATTCCAGATAATCCCCCTACCACAGCCACCATACTCTGGCATAGGATGCGAACATTCCAAATAATCCCCAACACCCTGCTTTCCTTCCATAACACGCCCACAAATAATGAAGCATCAAAATAATTGGGAGTGAAAATGAGAAAAGACAGAAAGCTGCTAACACGGCTCGTTTCTATTTCCAAAGGTCAAATGTCACAGAATGAGTAAAAACAACAATCTCTCAGACAGATTTCTCAGCTCGATTGACAAGCTTACAATCCTTACCTGCTACCAGGCAATGGGAATCATGTCGGAATTCATCAAAATTATCACAACCGTAGCTAAAAGAACCATGATAAACAGACGGTTTAAAGTAGCTCCCAAGTGCAAACAATCCAATGGCTTTCAAGTGATGAATTAAATACGCCAAATAAACGTTCCATTGTTCCCAACTGCCTTCACTATCACAAATCAATCTCCCAGTGCTTACAATAGCATACTAGGAAGCAAAGCTCCATTTCACCAAGCATGAAATACGTGCCAACTTCTCCTCCGTCCTAGTATACAATATTAATAACTGTACTGTAACACTTACAAATCCAAAATGCCCTTTCTTTGAGCAGTTGGAGCAATAGATGTTTCTTTTATCAGTTCTCCTCCTACCAAATCCATTGTCCACTAACGCAGAATGTTCACACTGCATTGAAGCAAAGACAAGATTTGGTTAATAAATGGAAAAAAAAAAAAAAAAATCATTAGAAACACCAGCAATGTAAACTCTCAGCGCTAGTTGTGTCATATTTCTGAGTCAATCCTTTGTACCGGTTCGCATGTCTTATTTTCTTTATTACTTCCATAATTAATACGCTAATTCATTTGATCAGGAAATGGTAATCTTTTGAGAATCTATGGCCTGGATGCTCACACTGGCTCCAGGTTGAGAAGCATGTGGTCAAAATTGTGTTTGCATGCCATCAACACAAACACACTCACATATAACCACTATAACTAAATTGGTGTTTTATTAACCAGAGTGCATGCATGAGAGGGTCAAATAATCACAGCGGAGGTCCATATTTATCAGTAACCATGCCCCCACTCTTTGTACTTGTACAACTCCTACGCCCACCCATTCCCTACATACCACTAAATATACCAACTCCCTTTATACGTACGTACCAGCGTGTGATGGTATTGCCTCCACAGATCTGGACAAACCTACAATACAACAACATCAATAATTCAGATAGTCATTCTCGGCTGAAATAATTTTGTATTAACGGGCAATATTTAATCAAGAGTTTCCAGACATTTCGACTCCGCAAGAGGACTTCAGCAAGAAGTAAAAACGTCAGGTCAAGTTTTAATTATATATATGGGCGGTTAAAAACAACAACAACTGCCATTAAAAATCCATAATGAACCCCCTCCCAAATAACATCTCTACTACAATGTAGATGTACCATAACACAGTTACAGGAATAGCGACTAAGCTTTACTCTGTCATTTTACACACCTCTTAGTCTCGTTTCTTATGAAACATAAACCAATGTATTAGGTGGTAGGGGGGGGGGGGGGTTAAAAATAAAAAATGTTAAAAAAAAAAATTTCACAAAGTAACTACTGAGTTTTAGCTACGGTCTTACAGCTGCCTGGTGGCCGCTCATGTGACAGCGAACACACTGCGTGCCGAGGTTGTAGAGGACGGAGCAGGAACGACCTCTGTGCTTGCTCATGTAGCAGTAGGAACACAGACTCCGGGGACAAGTACTGCTCACATGACCCGTCTTGGCACACAAGTAGCACACCGTAGGACGCTGCGGCAAAATAACAAACACATTCCTTGATTCTAATACCATAAGACAATACCAGAAATTTAATTAATAAATATTAATGAATATAATCTACACAATGAAATGATGGAAAGCAAATTTTTCTCTGCACATCCATTTTGCTAGCTCTACTACTACAAATACCAAAAACACTAAATGTTAACACCTATAATAAGAATATGAGTATTAACAACAGCAGTATACAGCAATACCTTCGGCCATGGACACTTTGAAGGTAAATGGCCTTTCTGCTTGCAGTTGCGACATTTTCCACTGTTTCGTCCATAATAACGACCAGCACTGTCGTCATTACCATGGAGACGATCATAAGCATCTCTCCCCTATGATGAGGGGAAAAATAATAATAAATAAATAAATTAAAAAATAAATAAATAAAGGGGAAAAGATAATAATCTCAAATAAAATCACAGATCTGCTTGTGTAATTAAAGGCCACGACTTTCAATCCCGACGACACTTGATAAAGTACCCCAACCTACACGGTCTATTCCCACCCATACAGAAATCCAAGTGTTGTATAACATGGATGGTAAATATTGTCCGTAGGAATAGCGAGTTGATTGGATTGCATTGCAGGGGCCTCCTTTCATAAGTCAAAGTATTGTCAAGAGAGTATCGGGGACTGAAAAGACTGCGCATTCCACCCATGTTGGAAAATACAAAACAACAACAACTGAAAATGTTTCAACTCCTGGTGCTGTTTAATTAAACATACTCAAATAAATGAATAAATATTCAGCAAATAAAACAAGTATATAAATAAAAATAAACAACAACAATAACAAAAGAATATTACTCGGCCATTTAAGAATTTGTTCTCTTTCCCTTGTAACTTGTGTATTGTAGCCATACATACATCCACTGGTTATTCGTTTTCTAGAGAGGGTGTGGCAGTAGCGACACTTTACTCTCACACATTCACAGCACTAAATGTTTTGGAGCACATATGATGAGTATGAATGTAACACCTATCAGAGCAATTGGAAACGTACCAAAGTTTTTTGCTCCATCTACTTCAGGTGGAATTATACTGAAAGGTTATTCCAAAGAAGATCGAGCAACCTCGATCGAAATTGTAAATTAAACCAGACATGTGCAGTCCTTAAACCCAATACTTAAATTAGCTGAACCAAATCAAGCACGACTCTTCAAAATCAATTATTGAATCTAGGTGAAGTATTTATCAATTCTAATCAAGGAACGGTGAGATCATACACCCACACTTGATGTATCCTACTGCCACAGACAATGTTTCAAACAAAATACAATGTGCATTCCTAATTCCATACACTAAAATTTTAAAACATGTATTTAGAATTTACTTACTTATACGTTGTTAACTTAATATATCTAAGAATTACAACCCCCAATCTTCACCAATCCATGCTAATTTTGACACTTGCACTAAATTTCTATAAATACATTATCCTTCCACACAGGCACATAAATAACACTGAAAATACCACGAAAACATCTACAAGAAAATTCTCAAGAAGTTGAGTTAGCCCTTAGCAAATTACAATTACAGCCCTTCACCTGGGTCAATGGCAAGGGTAATCATGCCAAAGAGGTTGTGAATACATGACTAACTTCCTCAGACCCAATCACTAACACTGGCACACAGGACACTTTGAATACAATGCACCAGCGCCAACCGCTCTTAATGGGCTGGAACCAGTTCAGCGCACAAAAATAACTTAATTTCAATGGCCAGAATACAGTCAATGATGGAAGACACGTTCAGTAAATATTCATCAGAAAGACAACACTGCGAATAGTAATATTTGCATCATTTAATAAAAACAAAAACCAAGCAAACACACTATTCATAGCAACATAAATAAGTTTCCATTAACCCCTTTCAATCTCAGCACACGCAAACATACCTGTAAACCTTTTTCTTTTGTTATAATGTTATAAACAAACACATATTCAACCAAGCTGGTCACTTGTGTAAAAATTGTTTTCCTTGGCATGAAATTTCTGCACTTGCAGTTGATACACATGCACACACACACACACACATACATACACACAGTACCAATTAAGGGACCCTGTTGCTTTTTATAACTGAATTTCCTCTACTACACCACGTGAAGCCCACAACTCAAACTTCTGCCCCGTTATTAATAAGTGCAACTGGCCATGTGTATTACTGATGTATTCCAGGTAAGTACAAAACATCACTACGCCTATCTATCTTCTATGGCACCATTCACTTTCAGTAAGGAAAAGTACAGTAGTAAAGGCCACAATGAAGCTCATTAGCACACTGACCAAATAAGGTGTTCACACCATACCCAAATTGCATTCCTTAGGAAGTGGCTATGAGGGAAAATCGATGACAATATGTAATATTTCGCAATATAATACGTAATCAGGTCTCGGACCTTGTGTATTGGAGAGACCTAAATAAATACACTTATATTGCTTAAAAAGACTTTTCTACTTCCTGAGCACAACCAATATTATCAGAAAAAGGAAACAGTTTTTATATCGAAAGCCAAAATCAATTCACACTAAATAAGGTACAGTAATTGGTAAAGGATCATCGAGTATAAGGCCAACAGAAGCTTAGTCACCTGATGACAACTCTATGCCCTAGTGCAGTTGAAGTAAGTAGGCCCATGCTCCATCACATAAGATACTATTAAACTGGAGGTGTTACTAATTTTCCAGAAATTTTATGTGATAATTACAGGAGTCCCACTGTTTATTTACCTATCAATTATTTTGACAACAGTTTGTATCAAGTTCTAGTGTATTAAAAAAAGTACGCTTAAATTATTTATTGTACATTAGACAAACGATTCACAAAAATGATGCTTCCAAGAGCTGGCAATCTCATAATAATAATAATAATAATAATAAATATAATAATAATAATGGAATTAGATATGTAATCATGTAATGTATTGGATCAAAATTTATTTCTAATAATTTTTTTGGATTGTCAGAGTAAACACAACAGTGGAGGGGAGAAGTAGGGACCACTTATAGGAGACATCCAAACCATCTATGCATTATTAATCTGCTCTATATATAGTACAAAACAAACCCCTAACACAAAATACTAAAAAAGAACCTAGTATAGTTTGAGAATTTCCTGTCAAACGAGACAGACCAGACACTACATGTATTACTCACTATCTGAGCCACTTCTCTGTGTCACACGGTTCGCTAGTGATGCATGGCTAGTCCAAATATCTACGTACCATCGGAAAAAGGAAGGTTCCTTAAAAACTAAATATGATAACTAATATATTTTTCCCTATTGCCCCACAACTCTAGCAATATGCAGCACAGACTATTTCATTATGGCATAACACTGCTTGTAGACTTGCCCTTGTAAAACACAACAAACATAGACTAAGCTTTCCTTTTTTTGCTGGTGTTTAGTGTGAACTGTTTGTGTGAGGTTGTGAGTCATAGTTCAGAGACTGCACCGGACTAGCGGTGGCCTGGTTCGGACATCTTTGTTGGTATAACAGATTTCCTTGTTGCAAACTGACGTAGGTTTACTTAAGTTCTTAAAATAGCAGCCAAAGTGAATCCTATCGAAATTGAACCAAATAATTCATTACTTAGCATGAATGCAACATTTTCATGCAAAGTTTGCACTCCTTTGTTGATATGTGTGTACAATAAAGTTTAAAGAAAACCAAATCTTGGCTGTAAAATATGCTGCTATATGAAACCTGTACTTCCCAATCCATTTTGGCACTATTCCTTAGTCATTGACAGAAAAAAAAATAAAAAAATAAAAAAAGCACAACTTAGCTCTAAATAAAATAATAAAGGGTGCTAAGTGGTGTTAATTCACTACTCCTCACCACTTGGCCTTCCCCTTTTTTGGTTGGTCAGATTGGGTGCTAAGTGGGGTTAGTTGTTAACACCGCTTAGCACTGATTTGCACTTTTTTTGTGCAACTTCAGACTCTCTTCTTCACACTAGGGTTCCAGCTATTAGCAATTTTTTTTTGGTTACCCTGGTGGAGGTATACTATCCTGCTACTTGCCATTGCTCAGTTAGTCAGCACTACCCTAAGTAGAGGGGTGAGTGGGTGGGACAAAACTCTGACATGCTCCGTCTGCTCACACTGGCTGTCGCACTTGGAATGTGCTCGCTTCACGTGTGCCCCGTCTTATCCTGTGAGTGCCTATACCTTCTCACGTGCCCCTATTCCCCTGCGCGTGCTTCTCTCGTCGTCCCTGCCCCCCGCCTTTCCTCCTCCCACGTTAACCCCGCTTAATGACTATTGCCATTAAGAAGTCTATCAATACACAGTAGTGCCTCTAGGATATATCATCAACATTCAGTATGCAAGTCACAAGCTAGTTACAGTAGCCTCACTGTCATTCTTACACAGCTGCTCCTTCTATCAAGTCCGTCTAACCAATGAGGAAAATACGAATTAACTTCCGGCCTTAGTCTTGAATTATCCTGGGATTGTGTCAGATGAGTACGTTGAGCTATTACTGAGATAATATTGTTCCATACACTCAAATGAGAACTAACTATCAGGTTTTATAGCTCTCAGCTCCATAGCGTTGCTGCTCCCTACAGTTGTATATCTATTCCAGACCAAAGCTTATTAACAGTATGTGTCCATTAGATGTGATTGGTTAAAGTGCCAAGCTTGGTGGGTTTTTATTTTTGTTTTTTTAATCCAGCTGTGATATCCAGTATCATCAATGATCAAAATTGAATAAGATGTGACAGACCACTTAGTGTAATTTGTGATAGAGGGACTTTAAATCTAGTCCTACAGGGAAGGAAGTGTCCCCACCTTGAGGGCAGGGATACTACATGTGACAGGAAAACCAGGTACAACACAGACCATGTAAACATTGGGAAACAATCGATAAACTTCTCAAAAAATGTATTAAAGAAGCCTGAGATTAAAATGGTATGGTCCTGTATGTCAGCAATGTTTGAAGCTACCACAACTAAACTTGGAGAGCTCGATATTCAGATGCCAATGAATGTGAAGTGCAAAAATATTTTTGACCGGGCTTGCAATATGCCCAGTTCCCTGTGCACAGTCAGATACGTAACGTCCCATTCATTGCGTACTAGAAATGGAACCTATGTTCTAAATTAGTTACGCAATTCTCTCAATTCGCATTATTCCAAACAGTCACACGTTCTAAATTAATAAAATTTCCTCCACTATCTATTGTATTAGTCACTGAGTTTGTTCTAAATTAGCTAGGAGCTGCGGAAGCCACCGTGCTTAGGTTCCCTCAAATCACAAAGCACCCTCTCTGCGCTCAGGACGCCACAACCTAGAACCTTCAGAACCCTAAAAAAACCCAGAGGTAGCACCTTTTGTATATCATCAAGTGACATCAATGTAACTCTAACTTACACAGAACTAGATGTCGTATAACTTGAAATAGTCCTGTGTTGCTAGTTTTTTAAATGTAATCTTTCTTAAACTTAATACAGACGTTTAGGCACTCAATACAGTGGCTTATAATGTGCCAATACATCTATATCAAGTCAATCAATGGCTAGTGAAGTTAAAAATAAAGATTACAAATGCTGTTCAAGTATCTCATTGACACAACCCTACAAATGCAATGCACGACATAAAAATATTCACGGGAAGTTACACCTTCACTTCCACCCCCCCCTCCCCTAAAAGTCAGAGTCAACATAATCAATAAATTAAATTATCACCAGAAAAACAGTGCCTCTTTGGGGAAAGTTAACAGTTATGTGTCTCTGGCTATTCCAATTTCTTCCATTGCCACTCAACTCCCCCAACTGCACCGTCACCTTAATTAGAAAACTAAACATACGAACAACACAGAATCTTATGTTTTACGACATGGAATAAAACCAATCAAAGGCTTTCCCAAGCTAGTGAACATGCATGAGCAGCCAAGTGGATAATGGGTGAGAAACCCTCTGGTCTCAACTTGAATACGCCATTTACAAAATGCCAGGCCAGCTCAATTTGAGATGTTGTCAATAACTTTGAATTCCTTAAATTATTTTAGAAAAGCAGAAAAATTGATGGGACTAACCAGCCTGTCCTTTTCACTGATCTTCCATGGGTCTGAGTTATCTTCCTCTAAAAAACAAAACAAAAAAACAACAACACACAAACACACGAATGAATAATAATAAGAGTAGGTTGGCTGTAATTGATATATAAAAACATAGCTTGTGTCAATACGACTTAAAATTAAGCATCAATGGAACATTTTACTATAGTAAAACACTTTCTAACAAATAGACATTACGACAGACCATTCTGATAGATCTGAGGTAAGTTGGTTTGAATAATTGAACAGTGCCGACTTTCATATAAAAAAATAAAATAAAAAGTAAATAACTATAAAAGTCCCAGTAACCCTTTATTACATCACTAATACTTGGTGCAATACCACAGAGCCACATTCTAAGAAAATTCAAAACTTGTTTGGTAACCTATAACTATTCTGAATACTTTCATCATGTCCAAAAATAGAAACAACTAAGAAGGAGCAATGAGGGGAAAGGGGAAATGGCAGTACTACTGAGAGATATCAACCCCCCCCCCCCCCCCCCCCCCCCCACCTCCTCATTCCTCCCAATAAACATTCTATCACTCTCTATATGCCTGATAGACATGTCTCACACACACATGGCCCAGAGTGACCTCAGTTCCAGTCTACCACTGTAAAGGAGGTCATGAGGTGGATTCACATCTAGCAACGTGTCACTTCCTTCATCTAGGCAGAACCACCCACTGTTTACTAGGACTGTGTGGGTGGAAACGTAAAACAAAATTTTTTTTTGACAATATTTACATGTGAACTGTCTGGGAATACTGAAGTGTGCACTTGTAACTGCTTCAAACTATCCCTCAAGATTATAGATAACAATTTGGGCATATTTGGGGTCTGGATTGTGGTAAGCTCAATTTTCCTCTGAAGAACGAAAAAAAAAAAGGGGGTTGGGAAGAATACCAACAGTGTACTTCTAAGAATTATTACCTAATACACATCGTGTGCTCCCCTCCCCCCCCACTTATTACTGCAATGCAGCCCTCAACAATGTTTGCTTGCAAATTAAAAATGTAACAAACATTGGTAGGACATATATCGACTTACCCAATATCTAACACACTAACCACACTTCCTGTCGGCATTCTCCCACCCCCTAACAACATCACTAATCACACAGCAGGCACCCACCAACTTCTCACCAGTTCTTGTGCATTTCCAAGAAACCATAGTAATCCCCCCCCCACAGAACACCACTTCCACTTTTATTTCCTTCCACTATAATTTCCTCACCCTATCCCATTACCCACTTCAATTTAGTGGCAGCACATTTCCCAATAGGCCCTGTAAATGTATAAATATAATTATAATATCTAAACGGTTGCCCAAGCAGTAAAATAAAATTGCAAAATAGAAGACAGTTTGACGACTTTTTTAGTCGTGCTGGCTCCATCAATAAATTATGACGTTAATGCATGTGATATAGTTGCAAAAATATTCCGATATTCACATACTTGTGCCTTTACAACTGCTGAAATTAAAATCGTTAACAGATATTTCATTAATAAAATATTACCATGATGAAATGATTTGCCACAGACTTGTGCTGTTACTAGTGGCAGTCTACACACAAATTCAAAAGCATAGCAAGTGATACCTTCGGAGTGAAATGTCATGCAAACATGTGAGTGAATGATTCAGAGACGAGCTAAGTCGATACAAGTAAGCATTGATGTAAGGAATACCAGAAGCAACTTATACTAACCAAGCTCCTTAGTTTTATTATACACAAATGCTGCCTACTTCTTTACCGTCATTTCACTTTCGCCCAATTTATTTACAATATCTTCAAGGCTTGTAAAAAAATAATAAAAATAATAATAATAATAATGCTCACTTATCACAGCAAGTAAATACGTATATCACCGAGTTGGTCAGAAAAGCTAATTCAAAAATACAATTGCTTAATCGTTATTTCAAATCATGTAAATGTACAACATAAAGGGGGAAAGGGAATCCTTCTTGCAAGCAAGACTATGTATAGGATTAGGATTATCAATCTATCAACTCCCTTCTTTCCATGAACAGCACAAACATAGAGAAAGCACACATGGGAAGAATTTCCCTTCTTCTCTTTGAGTAAGACTTGATGCTGATAAAAGTCAGTTAGAACAACATAATACTGGACTGAAACCAGATCCGAGTCACATTGCAACCATTATGTGATAAGATTATTAACAGGAGGATATTGTAGAACTCTAAACTGAAACTTCTTAGATAGCTAGTTTTCAATGCAAACCTAGCTCCACCATAACATCAGAATGAGAAAACAAACAAACAAACTAAGCAAAACCATCACTTGGTCCAACCCGGCCTCTAGGTTTGCAAATAGACATGTTCCTAAACCAACATACACAATCCCACACTAGTTCCAATTCACGGAATTTGACCAAAATTTGATACATTAACACTTGTGTATGCAGATGGAACTGAAGTCAAGGGACTACTGGTCCAAACCTAAAATATAACTTCAACAAAACCAGCCAAACCCCACATTAAGCACAAAAAAATGTATCATAGTATTTGCTCTGCATAAATCGGGTAATTGTTATAAGCTTTGGTCACCTATAAGCCTCAGGAAAGTGATGTCTTAAACACTAAAGAGAGAGAGAGAGAGAGAGAGAGAGAAAAAAAAAAAAAGAATTAATAAAAAAGAAGAAGAAAAAAAATACATACTACTCCTAATGGACTATGACTTTCTCCAAAATATACTGTATCTGGTGAGGCACAAGAAGGATTGTCCTAACCTCTCTTAAAGAAGAAGAAGAAAAAAAATACATACTACTCCTAATGGGCTATGACTTTCTCCAAAATATACTGTATCTGGTGAGGCACAAGAAGGATTGTCATCAAATTGCAGTTCTTTTAAAAGTGGTGTTTTTTTTTTTGTTTTTGTTTTTTGTATTTCAGATAGGAGAAAATGATTCCAATCACAGAGATAATGCAGCATGAGAAAAATAAAATAATATATCTAACTTTGGAGTATTAATATATCCCAAGTGTCACAATATTAAATGGAAGAATGGCTTATTTACACTTTACATAATTTATTGGCTCGTAAGAAATCCAAGAAAATTTCAACCAAAATATCCAGAGAGGTTCCGTGCATAGTTGATAAATGGATGAAAATTGTTTTGCAAGCAACATCGTTACATCATATAATTTTAGATATGTGATAGCTGCGATGAAGGATGGGACTAGTTCATATCAAAAATTTATTTCTCACTTAAAATTTTTTTTCTTCTTGGCCTATTACATGTCATGTAAACTTAATTAAACATTTTACATACTACAAACTAAAATGAGTACTCCAGAAACAAATAACTTCAATTTCCTCCATACCTGCAATTGAATTAAAAGTGGCAATCAGCCACAACACTCTGTATATCCTATGAGTACATAGTGTACTTGTGGTTTTCAGGGAAACAAAACATGCAGCAATGGAGGTTATTCACCTGCCCCATTACTACTCACACTTATAAACACTTTGAGTCTTTGTCCATGAAGTTTGGCCCCAACCCTCACAGGTTCAAGAAATCAAGTCACAAGTATCACTACAAGCTACAAGTACCAATTTTGACACCACTATATTTCTAAATACTTGGAATAACATAATTCCTTCCAAATATTCTTCTATAATACAAAAGCAAATATGCAATGTTTGTATACCAAATTATACAGAAAACAATGGCACATTTGTAGCATAAATGAAGAGTACCGTATGAGAGAATTTTCTAGCAAACATGCAGAGAATTTTCATACTGAAAAAAAATAAGAAAAATGAAAATAAGGCCAAGGATAAGCTTTAGTCAAAACAATGATGAATACAATTTTGTGGAAAAAACAACAAAACAAAAAACAACAAAACAACAACAACAACAAAACCACACGCACAGACAAAAAAAAAAGGCACTGGCCAATCTCCTGATTAACCAAGCTAACACCCCACACATAAATACACTCTTTCTATACTACATTTCCTATGGAACCACAGAATGTTTCACCCAGCAGATGAAGATCTCTTACTCTCATCTCCCGTACTGCAAATGTCCATGTCTGCGGACGTCCTTTTCTTGCGGACGGGGGAGGAGTTTCCACTGGTAGATATTTCTCCTTGCTCCAAACTACTTCTTTCACCTACACATAGTACATAAATTGAAGAATTTAATTGCTGGTGCTGATTATGAGGACAATAAAAAATTTTTTTTAAATTAATTAATTAAAAAAATACACTTTACAAGAAAGAGCAAACGAGAGAAATATTAATGCATATTTGGACTGATCAGTTTGCTGATTGGTAATGGCACACTAAATTGGATTTAGAGGTGAAGTGATGGTGAAAATTTCGGGTTAAACAGTGAAAAAAAAATAAAGGGGGAGGGGATAAGCTAAACCAACATGATTGAAGTGAAGATAATTGCTATGGAAGAAATAAATGATGCAACTCAAATACAATCAACTCAAATACAATGAAAAACCAACAACAACTAAAGCATAGATATAAACAATAACAGAAAAACAAAAAACAAAACAACAACAACTATGAACATCAGTTAGCTCCTACAACTTGATACATTCAATACAGGTAGCTTACAAGTTTCCCTTTTCCGTTGGGAAATTAAAAAACGTATAATAATAATAATAATAATAAAAAACAAACAAACAAACAAAAAAAACGAAACCAACAGCACAACTGGTTCCTTGCACAACTTAAAACGAGTCCCTAATCTTAATGCATTCCTTCCAGACCATACCACTTCCACCAATACCGGACTTCTTCCTTTCAGACCACAGCACTATCCAGCAGCTAGACCTCATTGAGAACACATGGCAGAGGAATGGCACGCCCCCACATCCTGAACACAACTATTACTCCACAATCTCACAAATTACTTTCTCCAATTCCTACCCGCAAAGAGGAAAAACAATGTCCCCCTGTCACTCCACAAGAATGTCTAATTACCAGTTGTTGATCTACCCCACCTCTACACTCTGAAGCCACACAACCACCCGCAAACAAAAGAAACTCCACAAGGACACCATTCAATGCACAGCCACAACACAACTGGTGAATGAAATTATTAGAGCAACTGAAATGAGGTTATCTTGGGTTAAATAAAGTCAAGTATTTTGCCCGACTTTGCCTTCACAACTACCCCTGACATAAGCATGCACCTCATGCTCATATTATCTAAATGTTTAAATTGAAAGCTCCTTTCCTTGGTAACAATCAACAAAGAGAAAAATCTGCTAGACGTTCAAACTAACAAGGAATTTCTCTGTAATGGGATTAAAGTATCAACCAGGATTTGGCACCATATTATTACTAGAGTACCAATTATTTTAGTTTCAATACTTAACTATATCCCAGGGTTAGTAAGTGAATTAAGGTGTAAAAGGTAAGGGATTTTTTTTAGAAGTGCATTTGGTACGTAGTAAAACTTTATTGAAGAGCTTCAGTCCTGTGAGCAGTAGAACACTGACTTCATCCCACTTTTAAGTAACGATGATGATGGTAACAACAACAATAATAATAACACTAATTACCAATAACTACGAAATAATCACTTTAGGTCAAAATCAGGTGCGCTTACAGCAAAAATTTATCCAATATTAAAACTTTCCGCAAAAATCCTGTTCAAGACAAATTTTGTTTGAAAATACAGAGCAATAAAATACAAAGTAACAAATTGCCCCACCTCCATTCCAACTAATGAACATATATATGTACTTGGCACAGTATAACTATTCTACAACTTCTTACCACCATCATCAGAAATGACGATAAACTCGGATTGATCCTGTTTTAATGTACGTTTGGAGTTCTTCTTCTTAGATGAATTAAAAATATATCGAATGTCAGCCTCCGGAGATGACGATAAACCTGCACAAACACACACAACATAAACAAAATCTAATAAATAAACCAAACAATAAAATTAATTGATACAATAGTCGTTCTAAGATAACGCTTGCAATAATACTAATAATTATGTCTTGGATTGTTGAAGAAAACCAACGTATAAACTTACATCAATGAAAGAAAACACCGTACTAACCCCCCTGCATATATTAAATTCGGTCTTACGCCTGCACGCACATGAATTTTTTATTAATTTATCAAGTAAGATATCATTACATCAGGAAGTGAATCACAAACAAAAACATTCTCAGTTGAGAGTCATTAAGTTACTGCATTCTGGCAGACAAGACACAACTGTTGTGGCTGCTTCTAATCCCATTAAAAATTTAACATACAACTTCACATAGAAACTAGAGTTCCCCCTGTTGTTCACTGAGGTAATTACGAAAGGCTGCACCTACTTGACTGTTCAGCACTCTGTAGCCTCATTAAAACATAGCTGGTGTAGTTTTTGTATTGTGACAGAGGGACTTTAAATCCCTTAGGCCCTTCGGGAAGGGATTCTATATATAGCACTCCCGCGGCAGGGCTTCGATATGTAGAGTCCCTCCAATTGTATTGTTAGTAACTGTTGCAAGGTTCTAAATTAGTTATGTGCTACGCGGCAGTCGTTAACTATTGTTTTTAGTGTCCCTCAGGCCCTAAGTGTAGTGCCCTCGCTGCGTTCGGGACGCTACAATCAAAGACCTTCAGGAATACTAAAAACAGTAGTTCCCTCTGAAGCAGTGCCTAACAATTATGTAATATCAAAAAAAGAATCATGAGACCATCCCCCCCTTAATTCGATATTTAATTAAAGATAGAATGCCAATTTAGTTTGACAGGACACAGTAGCATGCAAAAGGTGCCAGGTCAGTGAGAAAGATAGTGTTTAAGGTACTATCTTGGTTGCACAGCTCTTTACTCCTCTTACATGAAAAAATTAAAACTTAAGGATCAGCACATAAACAGTGGACAAATAGCACCTTGGACAGATTGTGTGGGAGTGAAGCACAGAGGATTAGGATAGAATTAGTTTCCTTTAATTGCACTTAATTCTGATTGAGACGTGCAATAATTATCCATACGGTATGCCAGGATATCATGTAGGATCTTTATCTCAAAAAAAAAGGAAGGGAAAAAAAAAAAAAAAAAAAAAAAAATTAAAGGGGAGGGACTTTGATGGTGCACACGCACATAGTAGAACAAAACATGTCGCGCGTCGGAGTCCCGATACTCTGGTGGGAGCTCAGCTTACTTGATCTGGCTCTATCCAATTCTCCGTGTCATTCAGACTCTTAGTATCTGGTACTACTCTATCGATAGTCAGTCAGGCACCCTGGCTCACCTCAATGTACGACACAATTCAGGGCTTCAGTGAGTGGTGTACGACCGACAATTTCGCAGAGGCATTGGTGAAGAAGGACCTGAGCTGGAGCACCTACTGGATCAACGAGCACACTGGACCTTACAAATTTGGCACCAGCAGTTCAGAAATACTTTCAAGCGGGATTAGCCCAGTCCCCACAGAAATCATACCATGTAACGTATATTTTTTTAAAAAATCAGTATTGCCCCACATACGTGATAACAGACCCGTTTCCTTTAACTGAGCTCACTTTGTGCTATCGTGTTGTATTCCTGGCAGAACAGGGCCTGTCACTGCAGACTGGACACTCCTACTTGGCGGCTGTGCGTAATGACCATATCTCGCTGGGCCTCCCATACTCTCGGGAGAATGCATCTCTGCCCTCTTGAAGCGAGTTCAAGCCAGTACCAAGAGAATTAGGTTGCAGAAGCAGACAAGTCCAGGCTGTGCTAGGCTTCCAATCACTACACACACTCTGGAGAGGGTGAAGAGTTCGCTCTGGTCAACTTCACATCCTGATAGAATAGTGTCGTGGGCTGTATCGTGTACAGCTTTCTTCAGGTTTCTTAGGGTTGGGGAGTTATTGGCTTCTTCATCATCCTCATTTAATGCAGCCATGGACTCGACCTGGGTGATGTGGCAGTGGATGATCGAGTCAATCCGAGGATGGCTCAGATCCACCCGAAGAAGTCTAAAAGTGATGAGTTTGGACAGGGAGCTGGTGTGGTAGTCAGTGTCACTGGCACCAACATTTGCCCGGTTGTCGCCTTAGCCCGTTACCTGGCGAGGAGGGGGTCATGCCCAGGTCCCTTCAGTAGGTGCAAAAGAGTGCCTACAACCAAGCCTGGCTTCGTCCAGCAGTTTCACCAGCCAGATTCTCCAGTCCCTGGGCATCCCAGCACATCAGTACGCGCAGGGCACAGTCTTCGGATTGGCGCGGCCACCACAGCAGCCAAAGTAGGAATGGAAGATTCAGATGCTAGGCAAGTGGAAGTGCCGCATTCCTCCGTATGTACGGAGCTAGAAAGTGCAGCTGGCTGCGGCACACACGGGGCCCCTCCCACAAAGTTAGGGGAATCCCAGGATCACGTGAGCAGTGCAAGCCGGGCTATGTCATACCCATACCTGAGTAATGGGAACAAACAAGCCGGGCTATGTCATACCCATACCTGAGAATGGGAACAAACCAGCCGGGCTATGTCATACCCATACCTGAGAATGGGAACATGCCAGCCTGGCTTTGGGCACAGTCAGGGTAGATAAGGGTTGTGAGCTGTTAACTTTACTGTCCGGATACCAATGATCATAATGCAATACTTTATAGTTCCAGTATTACAGGAAGGTGTTGAAAGTCTTTCTCACTAGTTGTCAATTTCATGACTTATTGTACGCACCAACTAATATGCCACACCCTCTTCCATATTAAAGTGCAGAATATGGCTCAAATTATTATACTCATGATAGTGTCTTGCTCTACATTTACTTTAACCAATGAAATTTTTATTATTATAGATAATCAGCAGATGAGTGGGTTTTCATACCTACTGAGCGTGCCTCAGCAATGGAGTCAAACCACGCATTCAGCAAACGGCTGAAATCTTGCTGGCCAGGCTACTAATACAGTGAAGAACACCAAAGGCCATGGACGTCACAACACTGAGAGATGGGACATGCAAAATTTGCTTCATCACGTTATAAGCAATTAAGTTCCCCACGATCCACCCCCCTAGACATTGTCCACTGACCAGAGCCATAACAGGGGGAACCCCCAGACTGTGCTGGACGTACCGTAAGGATGCAGAAGAACTACAAGGTCACTAATCAGGAATTGGCCACTTGAGCGGATTACAAATGTCAGCTCGTTAAAATTAACATACCGGTGAATGTATCAGTGGCAGGAATTTCAAACACAGTGATCCAGTGAATATAAATATTAGCTATGTAATGTACATATATCTGCATGATAGCACCAATACATACTTCCAGTCATCTTTGATTACACAGTCTATAAATTTATATCGGAATTTATATCTTGAAATTTTAACCTGACACTCAGAAATTTCGCTGAAGTCCTCCTCAGTTATCCCTAAATTATAATTTCCTGGTTGTACGGTAGGAATAAAAAAAGTGTCGGTTTGGGATCGCACAATGGAGAAATAGTTTTTATTTAGCTCCAATCGTGCAAACATAAACATTACCGTCCCTTTCTTACGGAAAGGCATCATTGTTTGAACCGCTTCCCCGTTTGAACATATTATTGTTACAACGGCATCACTGTTTGAACAGCATCACCGTTCGTTCGAATCACAACGCTGTCTTAATGGCATCACGGTTGAATCACATGGATAAATGAAGTACCACCAGGTTGATGAGAATGGCAATTGTAGCTCTAAGGTCTTCAAACGTGAATCTCGCATCTGTTGTTGCCTGCAACCTCTTTCATTTTATAATCCAGTAAAGAACAGTAGCAAAAAATAAATAAAATAAAATAAAAAATAAATAAATAAAATAATAATAATTATATATATGTGACAGTCTATGGGAAAAGGGGGCACTTCACGCAAAAATTGAAATTGAGATATAGGCTCCAGAAGTAAGTCATAGGAAAAATTTTTTCTTTCTCCTATTTTTGTTTTTTGCAGAATTAGTCTTAGTGACCTTTACTCTAAGTCTACGCCAAATTTCAAATGCCGAAACAACTTAAAAGACCCCAAGCGTGCCGTGGAAAGACAAGCTACTTTTTATTCTCTCTCGTTCTCGAAGTACAATAAACACAATAAACGGGGAATGGGCGGAGTTTCGAACAAGCAGCTAAAAAAAAACGGCATAGCTTTGAGAATAGTGCATGCAATCTACAGCTTACCTCTGGTTGAAAGTTTACCACTACATGGAGTAGAGTAGCCAAGGATTCCGACAAGACAGGCTGTGAGACGCTCTGAAAGCTAAAAAGAACTGTACACAAACTTGGTTAGTCGCCGTTAAAAAGCGGCTGTACGATTTAATTGCGTATGCGGAGTACGCCGTTAAGTATACGGAAACATTAAATATACCGGAAGTGGAAATTCAATTTATGTTTTCTCGATTTCTAGTTCAATTGTTTTGCTGAATACAGCCCAGTTCAACTGCCAGTTTCTCTGCGCGTCGAAGGTTTTACCCTCCAGTATTTTAGCACTAAGTTGAGATAAATTGTAGCCTTATATTGGCATAAAAAACTCTAATTTTTTTGGTTTAAGTGAAGTGCCCCCTTTTCCCATAGACTGTCACATATATATATATTATTTATTTTCAGTATTACAGGAAGGTGTTGAAAGGCTTTCTCACTAGTCGTCAATTATATATATATATATATTATATATAGCAATGATTGTACAGCTACTTACAATAAAATTAATAAATATAAGAATCACACATTTAATATTATTTTTTCTTCACACAACTACAAGTTAGCAGCACAACTGCAGTTTTTTTGTGCTTTAAAGAAACTTCATCTGGCAATTTTGTAAGTCTGATAAGAAACAATTCTTATGAAAATGCAAAGATTCCTAAGTCAATTATAGGTTTATCATCTCATAAATTATTATATCAATCATAACACTGTATGCTTACTAACAATAATTCTAAACTAATTATACAAGCTAAAAATTCCATATTAACAAAATTCAGCTAATTCATAACAATATCATCTATATACTTGGAAGTGAACATGCCAGAATTTATAGGGGAAGGACAAGGCCAGAGCTTACTTCGTACATAGGCTTCAAGCCAGCCAGTATCTGTGACACATTCAATCAGCACATTCACAGAGAGTTGGTATGGGTATTCAAATACAAGCTGCTAGGCCAGACAAAAATGGCCAATGCCTGAATTTATAACAATACTCACATTAGTTGAAGCAACATCTAATATTATCCTTACACTCATTTCTTATCACATTTTAAGCAAGCTCTTATTTCTCATTAGTGCACACCATCTGGTGAAACATAATAGAGAAGTCGGTGAATTAAAAGTCAGCCTTATCATGACAGTAGTAGGCTTGACAGCTTCCAGTTAGTTTAGTCACAGCTAACTCTCAGCGCGTATGTGCGAGAGGGTTACAGTAATCAGTTTGTCAGTCACACTGATCTCGAAGATGGCAACCTCCTGAAGATTGAAACAAGCATAAAAAATGTTGCACTGGACATTTTAAGTCCATTTGATGTGCCAGAATTCTTCGTTTCGACTTATTTTTTCAGAAAAAGCTAGATATTTTTAGGCTGTACGATCATAAAGGATTGTTGGCAACGCTCCCTATAGTCATGCCGTACTCACATGAGCAAATCATTTCTTTGCTGCCTGCGGTAGTTTCTTAACCGGAGCACAAGGCACTAATTAGCCTGGCGTTAATTGAAACAATTAGTTACCAGGTATTACCCCCCCCCCCCAAGTCAGCAAATGCTAAAGTCTATTTGACAAACAAGCCAAAACAAGTGTTACCCCAAAATAATCTGACACTGGAATGCAGCCAACTACTTTAATCCAAGAAAAACTCAAGGGCTGATTTTTTTTACCCATACTTTCAAACCGAAAGCAACTTCAAAGCCATTGAAGTAACTAACCAATTTTTGAATACCTATACAATGAGGAAAGACATTGAACCTCAGAAGTAAAATACTATTAGAGCTATCATAGCTGCTGTGGTTACCTACCTACCTCCAAGCACTACTCTCTCGACCTCTCTGTTACCGTACAAAACAACAACAACAACAACCATATTTAGGAACAGACACCACATTCACACCACCTCCCCCACCCACGCTCGTCCAGAAGCACGCGCATTATTCCCATTCATGCATTCCACAAGTCTTTGCTGTTATAGAAATGTCTGGAAGAGAACTCACACCACGGGCAAGCTAACTTGTAAGGATTTATGACATCACAATGACAAGTAGTGTAGTATTTTCCTAACCTAGCCATCCTCAAGTATGTGCTAAATCCCCCACTTATTAATAAATAACACATGAACAACTGCTCCACAATGACCCCCCCCCCCCCCCCCCCCCCCCCCCACACAAACACCCCACAATGACCCCCCCCCCCCCCCCCCTCCCCCCCACCCACCACACACATACATACAGACAGACAGAGAGGAGAAAACAAAAGATTTGGGACCATGCATCAGTTCCTAGCTAAAATAGATCATCACATTTGTCTTACTTCTAAAAATCACAGCAACTATTCAGTTGCAGCTATTTAAAAATTGAAATCATTTCTCTAGTAAGGACTATTTTATTCACACAAAAATAATCTAGGGTTTCTGGTAGTAAAGCTCTATACATGTAGGTCATACCACATTGCCCGATTCTTAATTACGACATAATCATTCCTCTTGCTAAATCTCATCATCTGAGAATTTAAGCATCAATACTGCAACAAACGCAACATGAATAGAGGGAAGAACACAGGAGACATGCTCATTTAGAGGTTATGCAGGAAACGAAACTAAACCTGGATGCTAGATAGCGGATAAGATAGGTAAGACTGTTAGATACTCCTAATCAAAGACGTAATGCAACGACTCGTTAATGAAAGGAACACCTCAGCCCCCCCCCCCCCCCCCACCTAGTGACTCATAGTGGAGAAGTAGCTCACCTACTATCAAAATTCTAAAAGGAAGTACGAAATATTCACGCAATATCAATTATAGAACATTCACAATACAACTATTCATTCATAATGCACCAGAAACTGAACCTAAATAACAGTGTTTAAAAGCAATTTACACCAAAGAACAAATGATTCTTGGAAATTTAGCTAACAAAACTTTCATAACACAGTAAGGGAACCACGGGCAGTTAGTACTTGACATTTGTATTCCAGTTATCAAATAAATAGACACACCATTTATGCTTTCAGTGTACACATGCTGCTAAATGATGATATTGTTATCCAGTGAAAACAGCTGTACTAACACAGTCAATTGTCTCCCCCCCCCCCCTATGCAAGCCCTAGCAGCACATCCCGCCCAATTAAGCCCTACACCCCACCCACAGGCTGGGTTGTTGTTCATTACTTAAACCACTAAAATTTTAACTAATTGAAATTTCCAAGAAATACTACAATGAGCAAAGGCTAACTAAGGGAAAAGACCAAAAAACAAACAAAAAAAACAACACAGGAAGGAAAGAAAACATTACATTGCATCCCCGCCACCACACTTACTTGATGAATCTCTTTCCTTATCTTGAATTATTATATATGGTTCCTCAGTTCCAATCTGCAAGGCCTCACCAGAGCTTGCTTCTCCTGATTGTGAAATTATCTCTCCTTCCTCGTTATTCAGAGATGAATGGGCTTGTTGTTGTTGGTCACAAGGAAGCCCATCCCCAGACTCTGCCTTGACGCTAATCAATGGAGACTTGCGCTTTCTCTTTTTCCACTTTTTCTTCTGTTCCTTTTGACTGCCACTGGAGTCCTTAGTAAAGCTAAATCTAAAAATAAATAAATAAATAAATAAAATAAAAGTCTTCATACAACTTTTAATGTTAAAATACAAGTTGCCTAGTATTACTGCACTAGCCTATACAAAACAGCACTTAAACTGGCAAATTCTCCCTTACTTGTCTAAGCAAACAATAATCAAACTTGGAAATAAACTTCCGTTTTCAGTGCTACGACGCCAGCAGAAAGATTTTCTTTTTTGCATGATCATGGTATAATTGTGAGGGACGTTGCCTGCCGCTAAGCTGTACGGTACTAAACCTTACTTAATTGTTCAGTAAGCACACACACAAAAAAAGGGCATATTAAAGGAAATTTCTCAAGTTCATGCTTGAATGCAGTCCTCACCACACTTCTGTGTTGATAGACAGACACAATGCATACTACATGAGAATTAGTAAATGAACAAAGGTAAAAATGTGGCAAAAAAAAAAGGCTTACTACTGTTTGTTGTTTTATTAAATCTAGTCTCAAGTGTAATCAAGTCCTTCAAATTGTTAGAGCACACAAGTATTCACTCAAAAGGTTCTTTTACAATGAGGATGGAAATGGAACCATCGACTATTTCATGGGCACCACACTTGCTAATGAATACATACGGAAATGTGGATTTCCCATCTGTAACAGATGAGAAATTATGTAAATACATGTAAATGATCTTCCCTTCACAACTTGGTGTATACACCAATGTGTGTGTGTGTGTGTGTGTGTGTGTGTGTGTGACACAGTCAATACGTGCATAGTCTCCCCACAGACTGAATGGATAGCTGGTCCAACCTTATTACAACACAAACATTGCGTTACTAAACAGGAAAATACATTCACTTCTGCTTGAGCTGACATTTGTGTGAGAGAGACAATTTTTCCCTATTCTACACATACCGTCTTAACACTATTATAAAAGTAAGTCTCCAATTCTGATTAACTCTCTTGATTTATAATTCCATAATTTAAAACATCTCAGGAGCTCCATGTAAATAAAAACGAATTACATCATACATACATATAACATACGTACTCCAAAATATCCTTTGTCGGAGACTGGCTTTGAGAAGATTCTCCAGCCAACATTTCCTGACTGTGAAGAGATGACTCCACTACATTCTGTGGACTTGTTGGAGAGAGAAGACTGTGAAGTCTAGCACCATCATCATCATCAACACTCTTCACACCTCCAACTACAGCAACCTTGGACCCTAAATTAGATTAATTTCTTATTATTTAAAAATAATGTACACCCATGTTTCAGCTGCAATAAAAAAAACTTTTTTTTTTTTTAAGATTATAGGAACGCAGGATTCTCGTTTTTACAAGCTTAGCAAAGAATACTAACACATAGCTATATTGGACGTTCACAAATTTTACAATGTCCAACCCTATCCCTCATTATGTAAAGTACAGACCGAAATTGGTATCAGATTTATTTACAAGATAACTTAATGAGCATGTTATGACTTTAATTTCTCTTTTAAAAAAATGCAAATAATTTTTGGGGGCTTTCGGTGGCGAGGGGGGTGGGGGGGAGAGAGGGCATTAGTCAACCTTCCCCATCATTTGTCCTGGAGTTGAATCCAGATCTGTGTTTTAAAGCAAACAGTAGGAGACAAACAACAACAATAACCAACAACAACTAACAACTAAAAGTAGAAACTAGCCACTTTGGCGGATCCGTGTGTAACCTATATAAATTTTAAGTGGAAAACTTGTACAATAATTCCACTATCACTATAAAGATCTCACTCTGTATGAATTTTACACAATAATTGCACTATTCTCTCAGCGCATCAAAGTTACCCACATACATTAAGATTAAATTTCTCTAAAGACCAACTTGACCTTTCAAAACAAACTGAAACTGTAGGGAGTTAAAATACCAGGCATGCAGACAACTGGGAGTTCAAACTTATCTATCAATCTTACCACGGTCAAACAGATTTGAGAAGGTCGCATCATCAGAGGTGTTGAAGTACATCTGAGCATATATTGCATTTTCAGTGTCTGAATCTATTTCTTTTGCTGAATCGTCTATGCCACTGGAATACATTTCAAATAGAGCACACCAAAACAGTGTCACAAAACAAACTTGTAAACAAGCTTTCTCTTGCCAAAGCTCATTTCAGTAATTAATTTATGATCACCTGTCTTCATAGGCGAAATCGTGGAAGTCTGAAATCGTCGAAAGAGGATTTACGCTGTTGGTGACCGTTGCAACTTTTCTACCCTTCTTTTTACCCTTTCCTCCAGCCATCTTACTAATTAGAAGTACATGGTGGTCTATGAAGCTAGATGCACCACCTCGACGGGGCATAAACTAAGATAAACTACTAGGGCCAGCGCGAGCACACCGGTGGCGTACTATTCTGTCTTCACTTCTCCTCTAAAGCCGCCTCGTCACCCTGGCAATTCCACGTGTATGCGTAGTTCAAAGGTCAAGAGCATGAACCGTACCTGGCGCGTTTTTGGGGGGGGGGGGGGGGGGGAGGGAAAGGGGGGGGGGGGGGGTTCTTTAATTATTTTGGTACAACTTTTGTAGCACTTCCAACGATAGACTAAGCAGCTAGGTTTCACCACCCAAACAGATATTATTTTGTGTAATTTAATCACTAGTTAAATGGTTCCTGGGCTTCATTATTTCCATAGTCAGCAAAAGGCAGAATAGCAAGTATTAGCTCATACAGGGATGAATGCAAGGAAAAGGCATGCGTTAAGTGCACTTCTGTGGTAGTCGAGTATATAATTAGGAAAACTGTGGTGCCTGACAGAACATTACAACATAGCTAACTAGCCAAGCTCTGGAGTAAACCTCAGTTCATTAGATATTATGGTATTAACAAGTCTAGCTTTTGGCATTATTATCTGTCTACTCAAACTGACAGTAATATCTGGACATCCATTGCCAGCAAGTACCAGTACGAATGATGTCTTAAACTCTGTAATTAACAAGGCCGTGAATGATTCAATGGCAATTCTGAGTACGCCTCAAAACCTGTCTTCTGTTTTAGTAAATAGAATAATACAGGCAATGAAATCAAGTGGAGTTGAGCTCGTATATTCAAAGAAGATGTGTAAGACTTTGGAAGGGAATGAACTAAAGAATCTGTTTTACACACAGACTGGACTCCGGTGTATCTCACTGTCGAAACTAGATGTGCCTCCTGGCATTCAAGACAGAGACAGTTACATAGTTGTCACCAATAGCAGCTGCCTGAGAACGCAGAGTCAGGATCGACTCTGTTATCCCTTCAATCGTGAGGGACTGTGTGGGGTGGCCTCTTCCACTAGATTCCTCAATACCCTCAGCGATGATTTTTTCCCAAGATTTGTTAGCGACATTCGCTGCACAGGCTGTAGGTATGAAATAGGACGAGCAACACAGCACTGCCGGGGGTGTGCTTATTTGCCACATGAGGAAACTTTCAGATTTCTCAGAAGATTGTCCAATGAATGTGATAGCAGTGGAAAGGAGAAGTGGATTTTAGACTCTAAGACAATGACAGTTGGAACTGGTTGCAGCTGTCTCCAAGTTTAACAGTGTCATTTCAATAGCTCTCGGTACAGGTCTCTTATGCAACTTGATTAGATAGCTATTATGTTTGTACACAAATATCGAAATTTTGATTATTTAATCTGACAAATGAACATGCACCACCAGTGAAACTTTTCATTCAATGTAACCGCAAACCATATATTTTTATGGCTTCATGTTTCACATCCATGATGAAATGTGGCTCTTATTATTTATTCAATCAGTAAAGATTCAAAAGGCAATTTATAGTGTATATGGTCTAAGTAGGATATATCCCAATAGGCATGACAAGTTATAGGGTTGCTCAAAGCAAATATTCTCAGGCAGTAGCTAATGATTCTGTATTTGTGAAGTGTGCATTAATTTAGTAAGGCTGTGTTTGCCTAGTAACATTTTACATAATTGGTCCCATTTTCCCCTCTCATTAAAGCCTATAATTGTATCTTTGTGATACAGTAAAGGTTTTATGAGCTACAGTTTGGAAATGTAATGACAGATAGTAAGAGAAAACTAAAATAGATTATGAAAAAAGAGTAATACAATGCAAGATATATGTGTTGGTCTGTAACTTATATATATATATATATAATATATTATATTTATTCCACCCTAGATATCTTCACAATGATATTTTTAGGTACATGACCCTGTGAAATAACTCATGATATTTCAGTTGTTATTTCATGCTATATACTGAGCAAGCTCATTACCCTTGTAGTTATAGCAACCGGCCAAACTTTTCAATTTTCTCTGGTTTTACAGCTACCTTCCTCTGGTGTACTTTACCCTGCTCAACAGGGTTAGAGCAGCTGCTAAAATATCAGTTGGGAGTGTGGGTAGCCCCTACAACTGTGAGTTACCCTTCCTCTAGTAAACTACAGTTAGTGTGAAGATATCTAGTGTGGAATAAACCACTTATTACACTTGTCAGAGTGTTATGGCAAGATATTTCAACTCCCTCTGGCTCAGTGAAAATAAATTAGCCTGCTCTTGAAATATTTCGCCATATCACACTCTGACTCATATAATAAGTATTATATATTATATATAATATAATATAATTTTTTACTGTCCACTTCCTCTCTCTTTCTTTCTTTCTCTCTTTCTTTCTTTCTCTCTTTCTTTCTTTCTCTCTTTCTTTCTTTCTCTCTTTCTTTCTTTCTCTCTTTCTTTCTCTCTTTCTTTCTCTCTTTCTTTCTCAAAAAAAATATACAAAACTCTTCATTGGTATTACATGTGATTACAATCATCAATGAGGGGTGGTATGATCTAGCTTTAAACTTGTCTAACTATTCTACAAAAATAGTGCACAATAGACTAGTACCACACACAGCAAATAAGTTAAATATTTATGTTATTTCTGGAACACCAGATCTTATATGACCCAATAATGGCCAGTCTGGTAGTCTCTCTCATAAGAGACTTTGTCACCGTCTTGGACAAACCAACTATTTGTCGTAATTGACTGAATCCACCAATGTTGGGT
>WLWD01001773.1_pt1:57500-118470 | contig 118470 bp, 84 predicted proteins | sample 6712731 | NCBI WGS metagenome assembly WLWD01 (sample SAMN12718690, study PRJNA576275) | sponge metagenome | isolation source: marine sponge | host: Mycale hentscheli | place: New Zealand: South Island, Marlborough, Capsize Point | collected 2014-11-01
AATAATTATAATTGAAATTAAAATTTGTTATCATTTTTTATTTGGTATTAATGAAACATTATTTTTTCCAAGTGTTCATGTAATTCACATAAAACACCACATAAAATTGCTATTGCTTCTTTTACTGTAGTTAATAGATATAGAAGTGAGAGGGATTAAAAATAATACAATATTGAATCAACTTAAAAACTTTTTAGCATAAATATAAAAAAAATTATGTGGGAATTAATAGAATTAAAGTAACTCGCGAAGTGTGAAGAGGAAGTTTATATTTTGAGCCCACAATTTAGCCTCGAATTTAAATTTAGGATGTCCTGCTACCGTGAATCTGAAACTACCGGAGATGGTATTATTTTCCGGGGGTAATCTCGTTAAAGGTTACTAAATTTGAGTTACATCCGGAGAATATTCCCCCCACCTGCCTCAACAAACTTTATACTTGCCATATCCGCCACGTGCAGACAACTTCAAACTTTAGCGCGCGGGCAAGTCACTTCGAACTACTCTACCCAACGGCACTTTTGCGCGCGGGCAAACCGCTTTGATAATAAAACATACTGCGCTCGGTTGGTTATGTATTACGGGATCCTTTAGGTTCACTTTCATTGTTGACAGTGGCAGGGGAGTGTAGCATGCCTTACAGTCTCAGTGCACCGGGTCGGGGATGTATGTCTGACTTACGCAATAAAGCGTTACAACTTTCTCTTCTCTAGTATATATAAGAGAGGATGAAAATGGAAGGCAACTCAGTTAGAAGTCAATTCAACAGCCCAATTCAATCTCAACTAGTTAACATTTGTATCTTCAGTCCAGTCTATAAAAATGTGTCGTTTGATACTATCTTCAGTAGCCCAAATCATTCTAATGGTCATAGTTTTGGTCCATCAAACTTATCAGTCCCCAATCTACAGAAGATCAGCTCCAAGCCATGATTATGTGGACAGGAGTTGCTCTCAGATCCAGATGGAAAAATGTCACAATATGTCCTCAAATGGCTGCACCTCTCTAAAGGAAGCCATTGTGAAGTCTTACAATGTCAACAGTGGCCAGCTCTTGTCTGAATCAACTCCCCGCCATATTTTTAGTCTGTTTGACCTGTTTTACTCAGGTCTCCTCACAGACGAAGACGCACCAGAGGAAAATACTCGAGCTGATGACCTCAACACATCCAAAGTACGCTACTTGTCCGAAAAAAGGTGTGAAGATCTGCTGAGCCGGATTGAGCTGAGCACCAAGGATTCGAGCTGCCAGTGGAGATATGTCTGCCAGTACAATCCAAACTACTTTCCAAGCTTCACAGTGAAAGCAGTGCTAGAGGAGAGATCAGATGAGGCAAGCTGCATAGCAAAAACTGTTGGCAACGTCAAGTTTGTACGGACAAGTTGTAAAGCCAATCCTGACCAGGATCACTGGTGCAAGTGTGATGCTGGTCAAATCAACACAGGATACGTCCACAATTAATAGAGTAATTTAGTTTAGCTTTCCATTTCATTCTAGTATGTACCATTAATCAATCTAACAAGCTGGTCTTGAATTCAATCATTTACCATTTCATTAATCATAATAATATCAATCTAGGTTTTAATTCACACTTTTACAGGTCTTTTTTTATAAATATTTTATTTAACCCTTCAATCTATTTATATATATATATATATGCTATGAAATGTTAATGCAATTTATTTTCATTCTATGTATTATCATTCCAATCACATTTAGATATTTTTTGTAGAAATTTATGTCAGACACCAATCTTTTATCAATTATAGTAAACAAAAGGCAATTGAAATTAAGTCAATATAATAGAACAGGAAAAGTTTAATTTATACTCATGCATGCTTCTTTATTGTGAATGCTATAGATTGGGTGTCTTTATGATTGAGAGCTTGACTACTATGTACCTCAGTTGTTTATGCAGTTGAGTGGTACCTAGACAAACAATGAATGCAATCAGAATGTTCGAAAGTTATGCAAACATTTATGGAATTTATTAACATATCAAAGACTTCCACGACAATGTTCATCAACTGAGGGGCCTCAAGAAAGTTGATATACTTATAGTATATAGTATTGTTTCCTTCCCCAAGCATGTAATCTGTGTTTGCCTCACTAAAGAAATACCCTTGTGTGAAAAACATTCCATTTTATACCCAAAACATGCATGAACTGTAAGAAAAACAAGCTTCATTTTGGGAGAGAGAGTGAGAAGAAAAAAATTGGGAGAAATAGTGCTGACCCTGATTTTTAAGTCAATTACAAAACCGAGTCTAGCAAAATAAAGGGAAGATTCAAATTCATTGTACTCACTGTAAAAGTGTAGTGGCATCTACTCTACATGCTAATTCCTTTCACCAACTTGTGAGTTGACAGTACTACATACCTGACTCATCTTTAGTAGCTCTGGAATATGTTGGAAAGGTCCCAGCGAGTACTTGTCTTCACTGAAATACCAAATAATGTTGATTTTTGTTTTAAGTTTCATTTTCGTTGACTACTTTGAGGGTTAACTGTAGCTGTTTTTACCCTACCTTAGCTACCAACTTTGGATAAACTTTATGACACAAAGGTGCAGTGAAGTCGAATTGGGGGGAGGGGACAGGGGCAATGACTTCGTCAATAATTCTCAAGGGGAGCCCCCCCCCCCAATATTCCTCCATTCTTATATTACATTATATGCTTTACACGTGTGACGGGTGATCTCTATAGTTAAATTACAGATATGATACTATAACAGGTTGTATGTAAAAACTTGCAGCTGCTAAATCACTTACTAATATGCTAGTTCAGATACATCACCTTTCTTATTTAGCAGCCTCTACAAAGTTTGGCTTAGAAAGATTGTGCAGCAGTCTGCAGTAGCAATATCGTATACTTTGCAGAGTAAAAACTGACAATCTCAAAATACTGCCTGAATTCACAACATATTCATACTATTACAGCTTTCAATATTTTTTTCCTCTACAACAATTATGGAATTTTTTAGAATTAAACTTGAGAGGAGGCAAACTAAATTTCAGGGGGATTTCTCATATCTACAATACTATGGCAAATGTAAATATGAAAATCCTTTGTATTTTTAAAGGTTGGGGAGGACAAATTTCAGGGGTGGGGGCAAAAAACCCTTAAAAAGGCCTAAACAACCCCTGCTTGCAGCTATTATAGATACTAATTACATAGTATACTAAATCACAGTAAAATAGCCATTGGTATAATGTAGCATACATCTATGTATTTATGACAGCACGTTCTTAACATTGGTCCACAAAATAATTAACAAAGTAGTACCAACAAATGTACATTAGTTAACTGTTTAATGACAGAATAGAAAGTACTAGTTACACCATCAAGTGGATGTATGAGCTTCATCCACTAGCTTATATAGTGGAAACTAAATGTCATTGACTATGGAACAAACATGCTTAACTTAAAGACTTGCATTGAAGAGAACATCAATTGCATAAAGATTACGTGCTAGGCTAGCTCAGAATAAGACCACAGGTCATACTGTGGTTGGCCATAAAAAAATCACATAACACATATAGAACCAACATACAGAGTATAGAGTTAGCAGCATTTACATTAACATGCAAATACATCACAATTTTTATAGCTAATTTTGCTGTTCTAAACTAGCTATGTAGTATTAGCTATCCAAAGTATTATTATTGCATAATCCGCTATTGGTTTAGTTGCTATAATCATGTTTAGCTCAAACAATGTTGAGACAAGAAGGCTTTAGCTAACTCTACTTTGTGATACTGTATCATGAAAATGCTGTCTAAACTGATTATACTAGCTAATTTTAGCTAGCAAAAAATGAGCAGTATAGCTAGGTACATTTTCAATGGGAGCATTGGGTAAAAACAAAATAACAAAAGAAAAGAATTCATGCCGTAACTACAGGAAATCAATACAATTGACTAGTTCTTAAGATACCGTAACAAAAATAAGTTGCTATCGTTTCCGGCAACAAAGTGCTATTTTTAACTCACTTTTTGTATTCTCAGCTAATGGGATAGAACCAGTTGTTCACTGGAGCGACCCATATGAACAGCCCCGTCCTCCAGTGGTCTATATAAGAAAGTGGAGAATGTGCCCTTACATTCAGCCCTATCCACAGCTTTCAAACTGTTGTTCAAGTCAATATAATACCATGTTTTCCAATTATTTGACTGTGTTGGTCATTGTGGCCCTTCCTTCTATAATAGAATCACTTCCAGTCCAAAGACGGCAAATACCAAATGAAGACTTTATAGACCCCGGCTGCTCTGAGCGCCAAGTATCTCGATGCGAAGCTCAATCTTCTACTAACTGTACTTCTCTGAAAGACGCCATCTTGAATACCTACGATTACCAATATGGCGTTCGTCTCCCCAGTGATATTCCTTATCACATCTTCAGTGCCTTTGATCTCCTTTATTCTGGTCTCATCCCAGATGAGCGGCAAACTAATCCACGAGATGCTGTCCTCAAAACTACCAGATGGAGAGACCTAGCACATGACAGGTGCCACAGCTTGCTCGGTCAAATCAAGCTAAGTACAAAGCACACTAACGAATGTCGCTGGAGGTACACATGCAAGTACAACCCACACTACTTCCCCAGCTTCACCATGGAAGCTGAACTAGACACCTCGTTGTCTGTGGAACACAGATGCAGAAAGATTCGCCTTGAAGAGAACATCAAGTTTGTAAGAACCACGTGCAAAGCTGATCCAGAGGAAGACCACTGGTGCATTTGTGACGCAGGCCCCATTACTACAGGATATAAACACAGATCATAAATAAATATGGCAATAACAAGTGGAATGCAGACATTCCCAATTATTTATTTTTTCTGCATCACAAGTATTATTATGTACTGACAATTTTCTCTCCATGGCAAATTCATTTTTATATCAATTTTAAAATTAAATTGATTAATGTAAATATTCATGGTAACAACAGGGGAGGGCAGGGAGGTTGAGGGGGCCAGGTCCCCTCCCTCGAATCAAATTTATTAAGAAATGATGTTGTACAAGGGTACCAATTTATTTATAAGACAATTGCGTGTTCATTTATTATCTTCATTTGTCCAAATCTATATTTTAATACATTTACTAAGTTTTGACCTAATATATTTGGGTCCCTCCCTGTCATTAGCACTGGAATCACCCCTGAACAATGAAAGTCACCTGAAGCAATTATTTTAATATTGAGCCATGAACTGAGTGAAAGTAAAAAGATGGAAATTCCTTTATAATAACAGTTCGAGTTTAAAAGTTGGCAAGCCATCACTAATGAGCAATGAAATGTAAGAATTTAGATATGACCAACAGCTATAGGATTAAAAATAATTCTGGATAATTCTTCATTAAGCCACACCTTACCATCCCCTAGTTCGTCTCCCACACACATTTGCCCGAAGTTTTCTTGGATGCCTAATATTGGGGGGGAGGGGGGGGGGGGGGTGGGGGTTTATATATATATATTATATATATATATATTATATATATATATATATATATATACACATATGTAGCTATATAATATGGTAGTAATGGTGGTAATTTGCAATGGAAATCATAATATGTATATATCATGCCTGTATTTTTTTTATTATTGTGTAAAAGATCAACATTTGCATTGTTAGCACATGGTTCTCTATGATTAAAATAAATATATCTGATCAAGTCCTCCTTACTTCATAGTGGTGGGCAGCTCTTCTGGCGTAGCCAGACCCTTTACCTAACCATTACATGTAGCGGTTAGGTAAAGGGTCTGGATATGCCAGACTAGGTGGCAGCATCATCAGCAATAGTAGTAGTAATAACAAGTTTTTTGTCAGGAAATATCTTGAAAATTATCATGTCTTTAGTGTGTTGCCATATTGAGCACCTCTATAGCATTATGCATTATGTGATAGCTGAGGGAAGGGAGGGACAAAGAACCGTCTTCAATTAAAGAGTAATAATCTTCAATTAAAGAAAAGGTAACATAACTACCTGGTAAAGGTGTTTCAATGTACACAAAGACTAAGCCAGCTAATCAGGTAAAAGGTCATCAAATGTATATGTTTAGGTCAAGAAAAATGTATGTTGGCCAGTTGGGAGGATAGACTTGAATTTCTCCTTTAAGATAACTATAGTAACTAGGCACTTAGAACTGATCATTTGTTGTGAAGTGGTTAATTACTAGTAGTGATAAGTGTTACCATATGAATAGCTAGTCTCTGCTTGTCCTTACATTTAATCCATTCATTCAAATAATTAGAATTATTACTTAAGTATTGAATTGTGTGGTTGAAATTCAAACTTCAGGACTTATGACTGTTTAATTTCCTTATAAATGAAGGAAATTTCCTACTGGCTTGCTGAGATAAATTTACCTACTGCACATAAGAATGGGAAAGCGAAAACAGCATCTGTTACCAAGAAATTTTGCCCCCAATAGTTTCAGTACTCCACTGGCATTAGAACCAGGGTGGGTGGCGGAAGATGTTGGGTGAGGGCATAGATCTAGCCCCTTTTATATCTCAAGACAGGACGGGAGCCCTCTTCTATCCTGATTGGTGTGCTGGAGGATTGCCGAAAGGAGGAGGGAGGGGGGGGGGGGGGGCGGGGGGGGGGGGGGGGGGGGTTTGCAAGGGTGATGGAAGTTGATTCAAACACAACAATATATTATTACTATTAACACAAGAAAGAAGTTTATAAACTCATTGTAAAAATTTGATGGAAATTATGTGATGGAAAAGTTTAAATTATGATTTAGTCAACTAATTTGTTCATTAAAAATTCTTTCATTTCTTCCCATGAACTCCATAGCATAGCAATGTCTGTCAGTTCAAATGTTATCTGCTTTGTCTCTATGAACATCAAAGCGTATCATGAAAGTGCTTCATTTTTATAACCATCAATTCTTCTCTCTTTATCCAAGAAGCCAAAGAAAACTGATTTTCTATAGTGACATCAGTAAATGCCAACTGTGTTCTGTAGTTAGTAGTGATGTTTTAATAAGCAGCTTGTTTTAAAATAGTCATGAGCCAATCAATATTATGAAATTCAATTACAAGGCTTAATAGGAACATGCAGTGTGCCCATGGTCTGTGATGAAGGTCGCCTTTTGGAGCCCTGCTCAGTGGGTTGGGTGGGAGAAGGACAGTTTTGTGGGAAAAGACCCTTTACCCAACCAATAGTCTGATGAGATTAATGTCTGGATGTTTGATAGAAAGAAAACTTCTTTTCTGTTTGTGTATGTAATTTTGCCCATAGCAGCGAAATTGGTGAATGTCCTACTTTCTACCATTAGTTCCGCACTAGCTGACCCAAAGCCAAATGCGCAAGCTCAGAGTTAGCGTTCTATCTGGTGTGTGCGTATAAAAAGGGGGAACATAGCTAAAAAGGGTGAATATAGCGTCAATATTTCTAGCCATTAGATATGGTTCTTGGAGCTGTGAGTTGTGTGCTGCGACGTTAGCACATTAAGCTGTTTTTCTGGCTGAGCATGCCTCTGCTTTTCTTCTATTGTACTATTGTACTTTTCTACGAGGCTACAGTCTGGTGGCACTATTGTCTCCCTACTCATTTTGTGCCGAATTTTCTGGTTAGTTACATGCCTTGTGTAAAAAAATACATCAGTGATACCATTTTCTATTGGCTAGCTATCAATGATTGAGTTATAATATATTTTTTTAGATATTAATCTTGGATTGACGCCATTGGCATTTGAAGGTAATCATTCAAATTATTGGTGAGCGTCAACTAAGAACTGGATGGATCAATCTAGTTATTGTAATGGTGCTAGATTTGGAGAAGCCTTGACGAAGTGGTTCAGCTAAAGATATTGAAACATGTAAAGCATCTCATCACAGAGCAGCTTCGGTAGCCGCGACTCTGACTTGCATCATAAACCTTGGCTGCATGAGGGGCTTCCTGTACTCAAATACGAAAAGTGGCCCAACTCAATCCACCATGGCAGTCACGGGACTCAGGATACAGCCTGACTTACTTGTATAATTACATGTCCATGCAATGTCAGGAAAAATCATGTCTTTGATGCTTTAATGTGAACCTTGAGCTTGTTCAGGTAATCCATTGATATATCGGAGAATGTTAGGTGCCGGGACGCATCAAAAGCAGAATCCGATAAAACGGTGATCTCCCCAACCTTAGAAACAGATTGGTGCCACTGGCCATAGCATCTCTTCCCCCCACCGGCCGCCTAACCAGACTCCTCTGAGTTTCTTCAGCACATCCATTGTAATAGGTGACAAGTTTTTGCTTTATTTTTGGTTGCCCATACCATTTTTATGCTGCGTAGATATTCGCTTATCAAGCATTCGTTGGGCGTGCACCGAGACAGATCGTGATTATCCCAGCCAAATCGAGAAGACGTGTTCACACCAGATAATCACTGCCATGACTATGAGCTGTAGTTCCTTCACAGTGATGTGGTGCTTCTGAATGAATTTACCATGGCAGCATGAACCACTTATTGCCAGAGTATGCCCCCAACCCCAGCTACCTGAGGCATCAGACATGAGTACTATGTCTAGGACTGTTATCATGGCTGTGCCATTCCAGCTCTCCAGAAAATGGTACCACCACTCTTGCTCTTGCCTCATGTTCAGCTGCACAAAAGGATCGATCTGGTTCGCCGGATGATAAATCAGTTAAGCATCTCACATACGCTCTGCTTGGCCTCACTGCTTTGCTAGTATGCATGAGCAGGCCGAGAAGAGACAAGTGGTTCCTTTTCCTCCCTGCTATCTTACCTCTCCAACTCGATAGCAGCCCCTTTAGATTTGCTAGTTTTCTGGTAGTAGCTTAAACTCTAGTACAATGGTGTCCAGTTGGAGACCAAGAAATGTTATCACACTTGCTGGACCCTCATTTTTTGGGCTCAATTGGTACCTCTGTGTCCTCAAAATCCTTTGTCATGAAGATTACATTACTTCTGCACTCTTTCAGGGTAGTCTGTACAGTTTCCACATATAGGGTCTGGCCCCAGCTTTGCTCCTGAATCCCATCTGAAAATATGAGTGGGGCTAACCTCAACCCAAATGGCAGTTTCTGTCTAGGTATGTCTTGTCTTCCCACCTCATGCACAGAATAATAGAATCAGATGTGTGTGTACTAGGATATTCCTGTATGACTGTTTGACATTCAATTTCTCCAAGAGTGCCCCCTTTCCCAGCTGCTGGGCTGCCACTTCACAGCTGAGGGGTGTGGTCCAGGGTCTGGCATATTCTTAACCAGTCAGGGCCTGTCCTGTAAAGCACAGTGAGTAAATGCTGTGATTGGTCAGTTGTGCCTGCCATTTCCTGCTGGAATGTCATGTCATAAATGACCCATGATGGCCACTTGTATCGCTGGCTTGTCTTAGTTATCATGGTCTGATGGGCCAAATTCAGGCATTAGTTTTTGTGCTGGTGTCAGATTGGCTGCCTGGATCACCACAATCTGGCCCACCATGGTTTGTGCTGTTGTCTGCTGCTGATCCACTCCTTCTCCACTTCCCCTAGCCGGTGGCAGGTCCATAAAGTCCACATATTCTCCTGCTTTCATATGCTCAGCAGTCTGCTAGGGGAATGCTGCCAGGCCAGGGCCTACCTGGACCAGTGATTGAAATTTCTGCTCCTTGTTATAATTCCATCAGCATGACCCTCTGGTCGCTCAGGCTGCCCTGTATACTAGAAAAGAATAAAAGGTCCAGTGAGGCCAACTTTTGACTAGTCCGTTCACCACCTGCAGAACAAACACATGTGATAGTATATTTAATTCTCATGTCTCTTTCATGCTAGTCATTTTCTGGCACTAGGCACTTCTATTATTCAAATGTGGGTATTCCCTCGGTACCTGCCCTGCACAGGCTCATGCTGTTCATGCCCTGGTGCTAGCAGCTTATGTTCAAGTCCGGGGTGCTGACCCTCAGTTCATGTTGTAGGTGCTGGTCCTTGCTGGACACTGGTCCTTATTCAAACCCTTGGTGCTGGCCTACTTAGTATTAGAAAGCTTAGGAGGCTAGTAGGCAGCTAGCTGCCACTGTAAACTTAGTACCAGTGGCTTAATAAAACCACCCATAGGGGCCTTATTCTTGTAATATTACCCTCTAATTTACCTCCTGGTTCTTCTGCAGTTTCTTCCTTTTTGGTAAAGGAGTGCTCCAAAAAGTGCTCGTTGGAGTTTGGTATGACACCATTGGTAATGATGTTTAGATTGCCTCCAATCAGTTCCTTGGTGTGGCTTTGGGGGTTATCTTGTTAGGCAGCTGCAGGTTGCTCCAAGGCAGTTCAGAGGTATTGCTGTTACCAGTCTAGGTTGATACACATCTGCCTGAGTATTTAGCATGCCACTTGGTCACATGTATGTGGCCTAATTCCACTACCTGCCCTGTTCCTTAGCTATCTGGTTAGCCATTTATTGTGCCTGCTGATCTCCAGCACAAGCTCCAAACCCAAACCAGGAAGCACATGAACATCCAGACATACAGTTCATTGCACACATGCGTGCTTCCTTTTCACATGTCATTGTGGCAATTTTCCCCGCTTTGTCAGTTCTGATCTATTGAAATACAATAATCCAACTATAGTTTTGCTACGGCTATAGCTCGTTCTACTCGCCACCACTTGAGCTCTTCTTGTCAGTCCCGCCTTTGCTATCAGGGCAGTTCTCTTCAGAGCCGGCAAAGTTGACGTTTAAGTGCTTGGCGCTAGTATCGGTGTGGGTCCTGGATCCTTGGACAAGTGCTGGAAGTTTATGCTCCAGCTCGCTAACTCCACTGTGCACCCACAACTCCTCACAGTACCCATTACACTCTGATTGAATATAATTATATTAGAGGGGATGGGAGGGGGAGCTTAGCCCTAAAGCCTTCCCTACCCCCACAACCTCCTGACACCAGAATCTTTCTAATGTCACCACATTTGTCTTCTTCAGATATTTTCAATTATACTTTAGCCTCTGTCTATATAATTGCTTGTTTTTAAACTTGACCACTAGTCAATGAGATTATCAGATAATTGCTTTGCTGTACTGTAGATCAGTGACACTGTCAGATCCACACATCATTTCACATAAGGATCACTCTCTATCAGTATCACTCATAAATAAACGAGAAAGCACTCATAAAGTAGTAAATTGGAAACCTGGTGCAGATTCAGATGTTACAAATATCAATTTGGCTAGTGTAATATAAAATAATATACTAGTGATGTGCTTCAGCATAGTGCACAAGTAAATCAAAACATTTAAAAATAATTCTGACTATCTTAGTTACCAGCAAGCAGCTCCTGACACTGAACTACGAAAAGACACAGCTGAGCATTTGAAATTACGTATGGGAAAGGGTTTCAACGTCACAGTAACCCCACTTGCTGCAATTTTTTTGGGACTTGAAAAAACGAGTCGCACAATTTACTCCAAATAAAGATGTGCTTACTAAAAAAGAAACTGGATGGAAAATAAGAGGCTAAAATCAAGGATGCTAATAATATTTATTAATCACTTCAAATATTCTCAGCTACACAGCAGATGTTACTCTCACACACACTTGCTCACTGGATGATATACCAACACAAGACTTGCATTATAATATATTCTTGGTGACTTGACATAATTGGGTAGTGGGTTTTCAAGTAAGAACAGCTATGACAAACAGAGATAAAGTACCACCACCACTTATTGCTAGACAATGAACTCCAATAAGTTTGTAAGACTAATAGTGTCTTACAACAATCAGATCATAGTGGGAAATACCCCATTCAAGTTGGCATCCCAATTGATTTTCCTTGGTGGGAAAATGATCATAGAGTTTCGGACAGGGTCAACTACCGAGTAAACAAAAACGTGAGGAGGGTCAAAGTATAAAAATGACACATGTACATCCAAACATTTATAGCTATAAACTAATATCCCCGATTTTGAATTCTGTTACCCCTATTAGTGCCTTGCTCACTTCACTCGCTTGTCAGCTTCTGCTTTAGTGACGGTATACAAATTGATTCAATTAGATGGTATCAGTATGTCTCTAAGTGCTGCCATATTTGGTGAGCAATTAACAACTACATCATAATATTTTCATTTTGCTTATCAAAAATAGTTGAAATGTCTTCAGAAAATGTCAAACAAACATAAAAAATTCTAAAAATTATTATAATGATATACTACTGAGTATAATAGTGTCAATATCTAATTGAAGTGATCAATTTATGCAGACCTCACTTTATAATTCATTAGTTTCTCAGAGCACCTGTTTTTCAGTCCATTGCAGTTAGGAGCCTCTGGCCTCTGAATTTAAGTCTGTATGCTGCGTACAACTTGCGCACAAGTCTTGATACTGGATACCAGAACAAGCTTATCAGCAATGTCAAAACTATGAAGATTGCTGAAATCGCTACTGCAGCCTGTACTGTATGAAGATGAGTATAGTCCATCTCAGAAGCTGCTATATCAGCACCTGCTAAAAGGTAAATTAGAGCTGCGCACCACAGAAGAACGATATCCTGTGTGTTTGAACAGGAATTCTTGTATGGTCTCACGATGACTACTGATAGAGCTCCTACGGTCATTAACAAGCTGGCTGCTAAGAAAGATAAAATAGAAGTTAAATATCCAGTGAAGAGAAGAAATAGAAAACGAAGTAGGAGATACCATGCTGCAAAATATCTAGTGTCATAAGGCTTTATCTTGTAGGACCCTTGGAAGGCATCCATGAACACATGCAGAGCTTGACTTCTGACGTTGCAGCAATTAAGAAGACGATGGAACACTCGCATTGGATACAGCAAGAGAAGGAGAAAAGGTAGAAATCCAAAGAAAAAAGCAGAGACAATTGCCATACAAGCGTAGGGTAAGTGCTTCTTACCAAAATAGGGAATGCTGGGATCGTAGAATACATAGAGACCTTCTTTGGAGCCATCTTCTCTATACGTTATAGTATAATTAAGTAAGTCGTAACTCAGTCCAATAGTCTTTACACTTGAAAACAGAATAAAAGTAGCAAAAGTTTCAATCAAAGAAACACGAACAGATTTCTTGAGCACCGGACTTAAGACCTTCATAATTATTTTCCACACACTGACTAAGAAGCAGCAATTTTTGTCATACAAAGTTATAAGATAATAAGTGCAGAGAATTAAGAAAAAAGGGTACAGTGCTACCAGTAGGTCCAAAGACATCACTTGTAATATATTGTAATGCGGATCTAAGCAAAAAGTGGGATATAATTCACGAAAAAAGTCCAAATTAGCCAATCCTAGGATAGAAAAAAATATGTTCAGAGAATCACTTAACAGAGGATTCATATCTTTCAAAGGAATGGTTTGAGTCCACAAGTGGTAGATTCGCAGTTGCATCGGTGATGTAAAACACTGTCCTATAAACAGAAGGCCATTTAGACGACTAGGAGGCATGCTCACTCTAAGTATCACCATGACGATATAAAAAACAGTGAGTGGACCAAACGCTATGGCGAAATATTTGCACCATATTTTCAAACTTCTTCCCTCGCACTCTATACAAGTCATGTCGTAGGAATACACAGGGAATCCTAAACCTTTGTCACACTGTCCACAAAACTTGCCAGTTCGATTGAGTGAGATATAGCTGCACATGTCTTCATTAAACTGAGAGTAGTGCTGTAATGAGTACCTGTTTATGGTGAAGTATATGTTGCGAGTCTTGTAGTTTTGGTAGTTTGGGTAAAAGCAGGAGTAGAAACATATCCCTGCCACAGTGGTGTCACATTTTCTGTCATAAAACAAACAGTAGCACGGCTGAATAATAAGTGTATCTTCCTGAACACACTCAATGGCCTTGCCCAGTGGGGCCCCACAGGTGCAGCTGGAATTCGAACAGATGGACCAGACCCACTTCTTGTTAATATTGTGGTTGACATCTCTCAGGGAGTTTGATGCTGAAATGATGACAAAGAACAAGAGTATTAGCATTCTTAACTTATTTATTGCTATCTACTTTGAATTTTCCAGCTAATCGTACCTAGCTATGTACTAAGATATTTTGGGGAATAAGTTCTAGTTTTAGAAAGTTTATAGTCCATTAAGTTTTACTTTTGACTAATACACCTTTTCGACGATTAATTAACTTGTCCAATTCAATTAACTCAATAGTCAATTAATTGATGTTAATATTCATGGTAGCAAATGCAAGTCACTTGATGCAAATGCTTTAATGATGAGTCATGATCTTAGTTGAGGTAAAAAAGATAAACATTTTCATGATAATAGCCGGTGTGGGGTCAGAGCCTGGAAGGAAGAAGAGAATGTAAGAAGAGAACGTAAGAAGACAAGGGACTGTACCTGTAAAGGAACTGTGTGTGTGTATCATCATGTACTTACCGTTTGCTTGTAGGCATTGTTTATATGTATGGTGAGATCATCGATCGTTGAGTGCTGTGCGTGTAATGGAATTCTTTTTGTTTATGTGTAATATATTTTTGCTGTATCATTGTCTTTCGGTTATTTGTGTCTGCTGTTGCGTGGGTGTTCGGCTTAAGTATATAAGGGCTGAGCACGCATGCGTCAGTGCCATTCTCATGCAAGACAATTTGAATTAAAACGTATTTTGTTCTGCCTGTGACGGACGGTGGGTAGCTAGGCCTTAGTAAGCCCGCGATCCTACTTACTCCTACGGAGAGACTTGGACTGGTGGCAGCGTATCTTGGGTTGGAGACATCGTCGCCCTTCGCCTCAACAAGTGAACGGTGACGGTAGTCACATTCCCCCCCACATCTGGTTGGCAGCGGTGTGCCTTCTACTTGTTTAAAACCTCGAGAAGGACTACAACCCATCACCCGTCGACCCCTACGGCTACGAACTTTAGTGGCGCTCAGTGTATTTTGTTTTTGTTTTTATTTGTGTATCACCACCACGTGTTGTGTAATTTTTTGTGACTTTTAATTTTCTTAGCCACACTTTGATTTCGACTCTGTGTTGTTGTTCTTGTACTTACTAGTGCTTATTTTGTTGTACAGGTCTCTGGATTCTGTGGAACCAGTCTGCTGGACGTGGATGTCTGACAGGGGCGGATTGGAGAGAGCCTGTAAGAAGAAGAAGAAACTCACTTCTAAGCCAATCAGAAAGGCTACAGCGGGTGGACCCCAACGTACTTCCCTTCTGGTGCAGGGATCTTGGAGTCAGGCTTAGCTTCATCAGCCACTGGTGAGAGCTCAAGTGTGACTAGTTTAGGTGATAAGGGTGGTGCAGAGGAGATTGTTACCCGTGTCATTAGGAGTGTATTGTCTGACTCTGATTTGTCTGAGTCCTCTGTTATATTATCTGGTTTGTCTGACACTTGCTCAACTGGTGGTACTTGCCCGACTGGTGCTGGGAGCACTAGTAGTGGTGGTCTTGTGTCTAGTTTGGTTAATGGTACTTCTGTGAATCAGTCTAGTTCATTGGGTTCAAGTATCATGTCTGGTGCGGAAACTGTATTGGAAAAATCTTTATCTGGGGCTTGTGGTAAGGATGGTGACAGGGAGAGTGATTTTGTGAGTAAGAAGTTGGCTACTCATGAAGGGAAAAAGAGGAGATGGAGAGTGAGAGACCCTTATGATGATTATATTGGCAGGGATGTGGAGTATGAGTCTGAGGAAGAAAGAGATGAGGTATTCTATGGGAGGAGACTGAGTGCTTATGACAGTATGGAGTGGCGTAGGCAGAGGGTCAGAGAGATGAAGGAAGACATTAGAGAGTTGGCCACATACAAGGATGGATCTGACATAGCCAGATACATTCAAAACCTCGAGAGTGACTTGAAAGATATCGGTGTCGCTGAAGCCAAATACAAGCGCATTTTACTGAAAAAACTCTCAGTTAAAGCTCGACATCTTGTTGATGACGTCCTGGATGAGGACGAATGCTCTTATGCTGAACTCAAAGCTGTCCTATTACGTAAAGTTGGCCTACATACCAAAGAGGTCTATACAAAGCTCTTTTCAACTTTTGAAAAAGACACTCGTCACCAGGACCACGTTAGTCGTTACCAATACCTAAAAACATTGATAGACAGATTTAGTTTGTCATGCACCAGCAAGCGTGACATGGCCTTGAAAGTTGCTGTTGGCATATTTAGAAGCACGTTGACACAGACAGAAAAATGTATTTTTGAAGGCCGTACAATCGAAAAATCCGATGACCTATGTGTAATGGCTGAGTCTTTAAAGACTGAGGAGACTCCTCATCACAGGGAGAGGAGAGGTGGTAGATCTGACCATTTTAACTCGGGAGGTAGAGCTGAGCAGTCTGGTATTGGGTATAATGGTAGAAACCTGACAACTTGTTACAGGTGTCATAAGATTGGACACAGAGCTGTGGATTGCCGTGTAAGATTGGATAGTTCGAGTGTTGTGTGTTTTACTTGTGGGCAGACAGGGCACAAGAGCAATGAATGCTCTAATAAGGCTGGGAAACAGAATGGTATTAAGTCTGACAATAAGTCTTCACGCCCTTCAGATGGCAAAAGCAAATCAGGCTGTGCTGCTGTATGTGTTGTATCAACCGCTCCAATAAGAGGGTTTGTGAATAATAAGGCGTGTAACATAATCCCAGACACTGGTGCCGACATTAGCGTCGTACCGAAGAGCCTGTTGAGTGAGGATTGTAAGATGGAGGAAACCGTCCATGTAAGGTTGGCTTCAGGTGTGGCTGAGGAGAGGCCATTGGCTAAGGTAAAAATTGACGTTGATGATGCTTCATGTGAGCAAATTGTTATGGTTGCCCACGATGATGCGCCAAAGGAAACAGTGTTTTTCAGCGTTCCTTTGAGTGAGACTGAGTCGCACGAGCTTCTTTTGACTGCTGTCGAGACCAGTGGTAAAACACAGGGATCGACAGGGCAATCTGGTGGGACCCCAGACAGTCAGACATCTGGATTGGGTGCGGACAACCTCTCTGAGGTAGGGGAGAGCAAGTCCGAGGAGCAAACTGCAATGGTTGTGACCAGAGCTGCTGAGAAGAAGAGACGGCAAGCTCAGGAGTTGTCAGACAAGGTAAACTCTGATGGTGTGGTACCCATTTCTCTGGATAGTCTTCCTTCGGCCTTAACCGCCGATGGTGAGGTTGATAGAGGTGTTGAGGGCAGAGTGGAAGAGGCAGTTGATAGGCCTTCTTCGAATGGAGTTGCTGAGGAATCGAGCTGTGAGAGCTTAGGTTGCCCAGATCTTGTTGAGGGAGATTCAAGAGAGTCGCTTCGGTGTGAGTTGAGGTCTGATGAGTCGCTCAGGTTTTGTAGAGACTTGGCAGATGGTGCGAGTCTGGGGTACAAGTGGGAGGATGGTCTGATGTACCATACATCCCTAGATCCTAATGGTGAGACTGTTCGCAGGATGGTGTTGCCTGCTAGAGTTAGAATTCGTGTCTTGAAAGTGTGCCATGAGCATTATGGACACACTGGTATAAAAGGTATGAGAACCTTGTTGAACAGGCATTTTGTGTGGCCTGGTATGAGTTCGGATGTTGCAAGTTATGTGAGATCATGCAACGAATGTTTGAGGCACAATAAAGCAGGGCATAGACAATCTAAAATGGTAGAGCGTCCAGTAATTACAGTGCCCTTTGATATGGTGGCTTTTGATATCGTAGGCCCATTGGAGAAAGCAAAAGGTGGCGTCAGATATATTCTGACGTACTTCTGCATGGCCTCCAGATGGCCAGAGGCAGTGGCTTTACGCACGGTAACTGCAGATAGTGTGGCCTCGGGAATAGTGGAAATAGTATGTAGGACCGGTATTCCCTCTAAAATGCTTACAGATAGAGGAACCGTGTTCACTAGTAGAGTATGTGAGAGAGTTTGCGAAGTCCTTGGGGTGGATAAAATACACTCTTCACCCTACAGGCCTCAGACGAATGGTGTCCTTGAAAGACTCCATGGCACCCTCAAGCCAATGTTGGCGAAGGCTAGAGAGAAAGGGGTGGATTGGAGTTTGTTCCTACCTTTGGCTCTGTATGCCATTAGGCAGATAGTGCACACATCTACTGGTTTTTCACCACATGAAATTGTGTTTGGAAGGCGTGTGACAGGACCTTTAGATCTTTTGTACAGTGGCTGGTCAGATGACATGTATAAAGAAATGGAAGTGTCTGAGTGGGTGGAAAAGTTAAAAGACAGGCTGGCCGTCATTGCTGATATGTCATTTGTCAATGAAAGTTCTGTGGGTGAGAAACGTGCACTTGTATTCAATCGTAACAAGTCTGAGAGGACTTTGAAAGTGGGTGACATGGTTTTACTTAGGACACCTGGTATCCAAGCTGCTCTTCATGCAGCATGGGAGGGTCCGTTTGTAGTGGATCAGGTTATTTCGAGAGTAACCTACAAAGTAAGGCGTGTTGAAGGTGACAGTGTAAGAATTGTCCATATAAATAACACGAAGTTGTATGAGGATCGTAAGGTGTGTTCATCAACTCTTGTCGCTGAAGAAGATAGCGAAATGGCAAAGTGGGACCAGAAGCAGATGTTGTCAAGTGAGAAGTGTAGTGGGTATAGTGAGGAAAGTTTGCAGAGAGTATTGTCGAAGTTAGAGTGCTACTTCAGTGTAGCACCTGGGTTATGTAGATCTGGGGAGTGTTCTATTATTGTAGAAAGTGGAAGCGAAGTGGTCAATATCCCCCCCAGGTCTATACCTGTTCACATCAGAGAGGCTGTGAAGGTCGAGTTGGACAAATTGTTAGCAGCAGGGATTATTGAGAGGTCAAACTCACAGTGGTCCAGTCCGGTGGTGCCTGTCAGGAAAAAAGATGGTGCCATTAGAATCTGCATTGACTATAGGGCCTTGAACGCAGTAACGCCATTGCGTAGATTTTGGTTACCTTCCCTTCGGGAGATTCTGTATAAGGTTGGCAAATCGGGAGTCTTGTCTAAGCTAGATCTGACGGCGGGCTTCCATCAGGTTAGGATGGCTAGTGACAGTAAGGAGATGACCTCTTTTAGCTGTCCTTTTGGTAAATTTCACTTCAACAGGATGCCGTTTGGTCTCCGGAATGCTCCGGCTATATTCCAGTCTGTTGTGGAGGATGTGTTGCGCCCTGTTAGTGACCGAGCTGCTAACTACATAGATGATGTGATCATTTTCAGTGCTGATTGGGAAGCTCACTTGAAAGACCTTGAAGGTGTTGTTAAGTGCCTAGGAGAGGCAGGTTTCACTATAAAACCGTCCAAATGTGAATTTGGTAGACGGTACATGTTGTACTTGGGGCATGTCATTGGTGATGGTAGGATGTCAGTGCCAGAGGCGCGTATATCGGCCATGAGAAATTATAGACGACCTAAAACGTAAAAACAGCTAAGGGCCTACTTAGGTTCGATTGGATATTATCGGGAATTTATTCCCAACTTTGCTCATTGGTCGTCGAGGCTCTCTCCGTCCGTATCACTGTCAGCTCCACTGGTGGTAGAGTGGTCTCTGCGGATGACGGAGGCCTTCAGTAAGTTGGTCAATCTTTTGTGTGATCATATTGTTCTTTTTGTCCCGGATATTAGTGATCGGTTTATCCTCTGTACGGATGCGTCTGGCTCTGGGATAGGGGCATGTCTACACGTCAGGCGGGATGCCAAGGACTACCCCGTCGCCTTCTACAGCAGGCAGCTGCGAGGAGCCGAGTCAAGATATACTGTGACAGAACTAGAAGCTCTGGCTATTGTGGATTCAGTATTACATTTTGACTTTTATCTTTATGGCACTGATGTTTTAGTTTACACAGATCACAGGGCATGTGAAGCTCTGGTGTCAGGAGAAAAGTTAAACAAGCGACTGACGAGGATGTCTTTGAAGCTGATGGACAGAAATGTGACCATTGTGTATAGACCTGGTCGTATGAACGAGAACGCCGATGGTTTGTCTCGGCAGGACTGGGAAGAAGACTTCCATCCAGTCTCCTCTGTGTGTTACCAGCCTGGCCGGTTGGGCTCAGGCTTAGCGGGGGGACCTGTGGGGTCAGAGCCTGGAAGGAAGAAGAGAATGTAAGAAGAGAACGTAAGAAGACAAGGGACTGTACCTGTAAAGGAACTGTGTGTGTGTATCATCATGTACTTACCGTTTGCTTGTAGGCATTGTTTATATGTATGGTGAGATCATCGATCGTTGAGTGCTGTGCGTGTAATGGAATTCTTTTTGTTTATGTGTAATATATTTTTGCTGTATCATTGTCTTTCGGTTATTTGTGTCTGCTGTTGCGTGGGTGTTCGGCTTAAGTATATAAGGGCTGAGCACGCATGCGTCAGTGCCATTCTCATGCAAGACAATTTGAATTAAAACGTATTTTGTTCTGCCTGTGACGGACGGTGGGTAGCTAGGCCTTAGTAAGCCCGCGATCCTACTTACTCCTACGGAGAGACTTGGACTGGTGGCAGCGTATCTTGGGTTGGAGACATCGTCGCCCTTCGCCTCAACAAGTGAACGGTGACGGTAGTCACATTCCCCCCCACAGCCGGCTAAGTTTAAAGTTGAAAAAATTAACTGTTATTTATGGGAGGGAATTGAAATTATTAATTCAGGTATGACTGATCATTACTGGATTAAACAAATCAATTCATAAGCCGTGACTTAATATCACATCAGCTCATTCCCATGTGATAGCTGAGAGACATAAGTAAGCACTTCAGCAGCATGTGATCATGCCACCTGTGAGATTGATGGAGTAATGGGCCCTAGTACCATAAGAATCTACTTTAAAAAAAGAACAGGGTACTAATTATAGAATTTGGTAAAAGGTCATCAAACTCAAAGTCGTGTTGTTCATGCAATGCATTAATTAAGAATGAGTTGATGATTAGTATGAAGTAGTTAAAAACTGGCACATAGAAATGTTATTATGAATAGGTAAATCTCTCCAAAGCTCCTTCATTCTGCAAACTAGGGTTTTCCTTACATTTAATATGTTCATTCACGTCTAAACTCGCAACATGTTGCCTCTCATTTGTAAAGTACATTATCAGCAGTGTAGGGGGATGTTTCAGATGGGGGTGGGGAGAGGAGGGGCAAAGTTGGGGGGCTGTGCATCTGGACCACTGCTCCTCCCTCTCCACTGTGGAGTTTCTGGCTATGTTACGCCAATTCGTGGCCCGACGTGGGTGCCCGAGTCACATCTTTAGTGACAATGGCACAAATTTCATTGGTTCGAGAGCGGAAATCTGAGAACTTCAAGAAGTGCTGATGTCCACTCCTACGAGAACAGCAGTTGCCAATTACGCAGACCAAAACGCCATCAAGTGGCACCAAATCCCTTTCCGAGCTCCTCACTTCGGCGGACTCTGGGAGGCAGGAGTCAAGGCCATGAAGACACTCCTACGTAAGCTATTGGCTCCCCACCAACTCCGCTTTGACGAATTATATACTGTCCTAGTGGAGGTGGAGTCTATCCTCAACAGCCGGCCCCTCGCCCCGCTGCACACGGACGAGGTCGTCGAAGAATCTTATCTCACACCAGGACATTTCCTCATCGGAAGGCCTCTCAAAGCAGCTCCTTCGCAAGATCCTGGCCACGGCCAGCATCACCAACCTCCGAAGGTGGACCCTGGTCAATCGTCTCACCAGAGACCTGTGGAGGAGATGGCTGAACTCGTATCTCAGCTCCTGTGCCCACCGAACCAAGTGGCGGAACCGAAGCAGACCTATCAATGCAGGTGACATCGTTTACGTGAAGGACGACACACTTAGATATCGGGATTGGCCCCTCGCAATCATCACGAGAACTTACCTCGGGGACGACGGATTGGTGCGAGCGATGGACATCCGGTGCAGAGGGAAGGAGTACACCAGGCCACTGAAAATGGTAATCCCCTTCATCCCTGCCGATGTCGACCACGACTCACACTTCAAGGCCCTGGAGAATGGCCCGGCTCCCGACCATCAAGAAGAAAAGATGCCTATGTCTCCAAGCACGAAGAACAAAGATCCCAAGAGAAGTTACAATCTTCGCCCGGGAGGATGTTCAGGACGCACTCCTGCGCACCGAACAAGACTGAACCAAAAACACTGATTGATCTCCCTCAGTGAACTAAAAACACTGCTAATTGATCACTCTCACACAATTTTAATGATATTCATCATGATAAACCCAAAGTGTATCACCCTCAGGCATATCCTATAAGTCGTTGTCAAAGTATTTGTGTTTTGAAGTCAGATGACCTTTGCCAGTCTGAAGCTTTAAGATTAGTCCCCGCTTTTTCACAGCCCCGTTGCAAGCGCCACAGGTGCCAGCTCTGGGGCGGGGCGACTTCATTGAGCCAGTAAATGGTCGTCAATGAAGAATACTCGCCCCAGTGAGGTTCTACTACGAATATAGTTGACTGCCACCAGAGTCTGTGGCTTCAGTGGTGCGCCCAAGATGATTCTCCAACCAGTACAGATTTATTGTTAGTTGGGAAAGGGTAAGGAACACACACGCACACCGAATTACAAAAATAAACAGACTAGCAAAAGTGATACAGAGCACATGCATATATGGAAATCCCTGATGGGCGCCGGGCCGATATCTAGCCAGCCGGCTCATTGTCTAGCGTCCACAAAACACAAAGCCAATGCGGCTCACAACATGATGACATGATACATCTAAAAATAAAGTGTTTGTGTATATAGTTGTCTCCTGTCCTCTCTTCCTGTCTTCTCTTCTGTTTATCCCTTGTCCTTCCTCTCTGCTCCACTTCCTTCTCTTTCAATGGAGAGCGGACCCACACCAGCGATAGGGCAACAGTGATCTGGTGGCGGCTCTGGTTGTCTGTCTGTGAAGCTGACAGGGCTGACGTTGTCGGTGGAAATTACGAGCCCTGACAAGTGGACTTTGCCGGACCGCTTCAGATCAAACGAGGCAATCCTCATAGACCCACTATTGTTAAGGTGTAAATTTGTTTGTTTCTTTGTTTTGCAACTAAGGCTACTCACCTGGAGCTGGTGTCTGACCTCACTGCAGAAGCCTTCCTGGCTGCCCTCTCACGCTTCACGGCTAGGCGTGGAGTTCCCGACACCATCCTATCGGACAATGGTACCAATTTCGTGGGTGCCAAGAATGAGTTAGCCGAGCTGCAATCTATACTCCGGAGTCAACAGACGCAGGATGCTCTCCACCATTTCACTTCAACGCGTTCCATCAAGTGGAAATTCTCTCCCAGCAGATCTCCCCACTTTGGAGGTATGTGGGAGGCGGGGGTAAAGGCGATGAAGTTGTTACTCAGGAAGTTCACAGGACAGCATCTCACATTTGAGGAGATGGTCACTGTGCTAACTTAGGTGGAGGCTACGTTGAACAGCAGACCTCTACTACCCATTCATTCAACTTCTGAGGATGGTTCAGATGTCATCACCGTTTATTGTGCTAACAAGATCTGTCATATAAGGAGGTGGAACCTGGTTAACCGACTTATAGCTGACCTGTGGGAGAAATGGCATCACGTCTACTTGCAAACCCTTCAGCAAAGACACAAATGGAATGGTACTCATACTAATTTGCAAAAGAATGATATTGTTTTATTGAAGGAGAAGGATACCACCAGAAGGAGCTGGCCTCTTGCCAGGATTACGGACATACATCCTGGAGCGGATGGTCTAGTGAGGGTTGTGACTATTCTATGTGATGGACATTTGTATAAAAGAGCTGTGGAGAAGTTAGTACCACTGGTCAGGCAGAGGAATGATCACTTTCCCGCCCAGGAGTGTGTTCAAGCCTGCGAGGATGCCTGAAGATTGATCATTGAACTTTCTCATATTTGTGTGTTTGTTTTGTTACGCATGCGTGTTTTGATTTTTCCCGCCTTTTTTATCTTATTATTACTTATTCTTTTTGTTGCTCACCTGTTCAGTTTTTTTTGTTGTAACTCGCTCGTGTTGTGGCACTTGTCGCACCTCGTCTTCTCTCGTTCTCGTCGTGTACGTGAACTGTCTTCCCTTGTACGAACTGTCTTCGTCGTGTACGAACTGTCTTCGCTGTTTACGTTGAACTTTCTTCTACGTGTACGTTGAACTCTCTTCACTCCGTGTGAGTCATTCATTTTGTGTCTCCTTACTGTTGTGCGTGCGGTTTGTGAGATGTGTTGTTCTATCTCAGTTATCTTTCATTGAGTTACTGTTCATTTTCATTTCTGGTCAACCCCTGAATCTTCATTACGATAATTTAACTAATTAACTCTTTATTTGTGACTGTCATTGGGGCTAAGTTTGTGGCCTTAGATTTTTCAGTCTCTTACGAAGTCCTCCTCACTTGAAGCAATCTCTCTTGCAAGTACCACCACAACTACTGTGTCTCAATTTGATCATCCTGCCATACAATCCACCATTTGTACTAGAATATTGTAACAGTAGCTAGTTAAATTAAAAAAATGTCAGGTTTTGAACAGTTTGACTCGCATAGAGTTTCATCACCAGTCAAAATCTTATGTCATTTCTCCCACTGTCTAATCAACGATTAACTTAACAGTATGTTTGCTCATGAAGTGGACTAGAAGAAAAGGGAGTGTCAGAAATTGTGGGCTGGATCAGTCTTTACTTATATTAGTCAGAGAAGTCCCATTCAGTTTCTCTCTTTCTTGTGTGTATAATTATAAGCAAGTGTCTTGCTTTGGTTACAAATTTTTACACCTATTGGCATAACATAACAGCTAAAGCTCATGCAAGAAATGAATCTGCTACTGGACTGTCTATTGTGTTTTACAGAAATTCATATTTCAATTGTACCAAACTTGCTGGATCGCGTGAGTGCTTCCGATCCTCGACAAAACCACAGTAACAGTTCCTAATAATTATATTTAATGGTTATTTAATCTTGATTAAATACTGTTATTACGTGAATGGGTGAAGGGGGCACAGAGCATGCACTATAGCCATTCAGCAGAAGTGCTAGTGTGAAGAAGGGAGAAGTAGTGTTATCTGCCAGAAGGATAATTTAACTAATTAACTCTTTATTTGTGACTGTCATTGGGGCTAAGGGTGTGGCCTTAGATTGTTCAGTCTCTTATGAAGTCCAGGACGTCTGTGGGCTTTACAACCCCACAGCTCTCTTGTTGAGTGAGGACGGCCCTGGCAGGACGCGACCGCTCCAAACACAGACAGGGACCCAAGCCGGGAGGCAGGTATGTCAAGTTGGGGTAGGCCTGGCATGACTAGCAGTAACAGCAGGGCTAGCAGTAGGAGCATGGAGGGTGGTAGCTGCATGGTTAGCAGTAGCTGCAAGACCACTCCCTCAGGCAATGGTTCTATGCTATTGGCCGGGTTGACAGAGGGATTAACGAGTTTTAACCCAAGCCTTCAAATGCGAAAAGAGCCAGTAACAGGGGGCAAAATAGGAGGCACAAACACTAGTTCTGCACTCTATAGCCATGCCCATACCACACTAACAGTGGTGTCAGCATCAGTTATGGAGCTTACAGTGAGTGCACTCACCCAGGTGGTATGCTTTTCAACGTATGCCAGCGTGCTCATGCTCAAACATCCAGCGGCTACTAGAGATCTCTTCGCATACCAGGCAATGATAGTCAAGGCCGCCCACAACTATGAGGGCACTCCATGGCTGTCATACGATGCACACTTCTGGTCACTGGCAGCTACAATTCAATCCATAAGCTGGACTGCCCAGATCAAGCTATCTGGTCACAGTATTTCAGCTGAGCGACACCAAGGCGAACTGGCAGCAGTGTTCTATCGGTAGGTCCTTATGGTGACTCAGGAACCAGCTTCAATCACTCACCACGACAAAAACCAACATATTGCAAGGAGGGCCGAGCTTCACCCTATGGCAGGACAGCACCAATATGCGTATGCTGGAATAGAGAGGGGTGCAGGAGTCCAGACTGCAAATACAGACACATTTACTTATCATGCCATGGGGCTCACAGGGAGTCTAACTGCTCGGAAGCGGCACAGTCAAGGCGCTACGACCAGACTACACCAAGGAGCAATAATCCCTTTCAAAAGGAAGGGGGTTCCTCATTGGGCCCCCACTGACTCCACCACTCGACTTGTGAACTCTCACCCGACACCACAAACACAATCATCCAGCAGAAGCATTAACCAGATTAGTTGGGCGGAGCCCGACCTCTTCTGAAGGGAGAGGTCGGGTAACAAGCCTATACCCGGGTTTGTTCTGCTGAGTCAGCTAATTTCCTTAGCATTTAACCACACTTCAATCTTATTGGACTGCAACGTACGTTGCAGCAGGGAACAAACCCGGGTATAGGCTTGTTACCCGACCTCTCCCCAGCAGAGGTCGGGCTCCGCCCAACTATAACCAGATTACAGATAGTTATTCAGCTCATTCACACCAGAAAAAAAAAATTGTGCCACCTAACATTCCACTACATACCACACCCCCTACACCAGTCATACAACATGATACGCCATCAGCTCCAACCAGTCATGAAAATTTTGTTTGCATGTGTTGCACCAACAGTGATGATTCATGCAAATGTAATCACAGAGAAATAATTGAAATACAAAAATACCAGTCACTAGACCCATTTGAAAAGAAACAACTGCACAAACCCAGTATGCCACACTCATACATACAAAATCTCCAGGCACTTGAGTCATTCATTTGTACAAGGACGATCATACTACAACCTATGGCAACCATCATCACCATCATTTTTATAGTAGAGGAGGAATGGCAGAAAGCCCTCTCGACACATCTGGACAATGAATTTTGTGAGCTACATCACTAACTGCATTCGCCATGGATTCCGCATACATTTTAATTGACAGAAGGTAGCATCAGCAAGCACGTCTTGGAATATGTCGTCTACATTTCAGCATCCCATTCCAGTTCGTGAGTACCTGTCAACTGAACTGGCCACCAATTGCATCGTGGAATTAGAAGGGGAGGATGTAGCATTGGCAATAATCAGTAGATTTGGACTGATTCCCAAGAGGGGGCAGGAAGGTCAGTGGAGACTAATCCAGGATTTGTCATATCCATCAGGACAAAGCATCAACAAGGTCCTTTGCTCTCTAGTATACGATACTGTGGACATGGCAATACAGCAGATAACCAAATTAGGCCATTGGCTAAAATTGATATACAACATGCCTATCGCAATGTACCAATCCACCCACAGGACAAAGCTGTTAGTCGGAATGCAATTCGAGGGGGGAGTTTTCCTGGACACCACATTGCCATTTGGACTCAGATCAGCTCCAAAAATCTTAGCAGCAGTTACAGATGCCCTCGAGTGGATGCTGAAAGACAATGGAGTGAAATGGATCATGCACTATCTGGACAATTATCTCACAATCGGCAGCCCAGGGTCCGATGAATGTTTGCACAACATGGCAGTCATGACGGAGTGCTGTAGCAGGCTAGGTGTCCTTGAAGAAGGAGAAGGTATAAAGGCCCTACAACATGCCTCGAGTTCCTGGGTATCATGCTAGACACCAGTCAAATGGAGGCAAGACTATCAGAAAAGAAAGTGCAAACACTCATTGGTGCTTTAGACAAATGGCAGGTGCAAAGACATTGTCAGAAGAGATATCTTCTGTCGTTAATTGGCCAGCTAGCACATGCTTGTAAGATTGTTAGAATCAGATGAGTCTTCTTGTGACGGCTAGTAACTCTATCTACTAGGGTCAAATGACTTTACCACTGGTTGCATATATCTATGGACGCTATAGGCTAGATATAGCATGGTGGATAGTTTTCCTGCCAACATGGAACCACAAATCTATGATTACTGGAGCACAAGTGGAGGGCAAGCCCACAGTCGTAATAGCATCAGATGCATCAGGTTCATGGGGGTGTGGAGCGTGGTGGAACAGTGCCTGGTTCCAGGTGGCGTGGACTGAAGAATGGGCGTCTGTATCAATCGCAGCAAAAGAACTAATTATATTAGTATTAGCTAGTGCAGTATGGGGTCCATAGTAGCAGGGCGAGCAGGTAATACTCTGGTGCAATAATATAGCGGTAGTTCAAGTCATCTCCGGCCTGTCTAGCAAAGACCCAGCACTAATGCACTTACTTCAGCTACTGTATTTTTTCCTAGTCATACATAGTATTCAACTAGAGGCGAAGCATATCCCAGGAATACATAATACACTAGCTGACTCATTATGTCGCAACCAATTACACGCTCCACCCATTTTTCCCAAGGTCTTTAGTGGATTGCTCGACCCTGTGCTTAATGATCTCTGAGCTCTCTCTGAGTTATGGTTGTAGCATGCCTGCAGCTAATGTAGCATTGAGGTGCTTATTCCTGTTAGTTCTTGCTCCTTGGCAGGTTAAGTGGTTTGCCCATAAGTTACTTATTCCTAGTTTTGGGGGTGCGTCCTCCCAACTTTGAATCTCGGAGAGATACTACCCCAAGACCCTATTTTACACTTAATTTTAAATATTCATTCCAAGATGATTACAGTGTGTGGAGGTGATACAGTATTAAGGTTTGTGTGCTAGTGGTAATTGTAGAACTGAATGTATGACTATGATGCTAACAATTGTGATGTATATATGTGCTAATGAGTGTGTGGGTGTTCTAATGTACACTCAAACTCCCCTAATACGGGTAGCTAGGACCAGGGACCGGGCACTTCCCGTAACTCAGAATATCCTTATTTGAGAACAGTTATATTTGCACTTGTATAAATAGGAATTGTAATAACTTATTTATAATTACAATTATACATACTTTGAGGAATAGCTACTTGTATCTAAGATATCTCACTCCTTTCTTGTTTAGATGGAAATAATTCCTATTGCTTTGCTTAGTAGGCTGCTTAGTAGACGTAGACATTTTTGATTGGGGTGAACAGGGAGGGAGCCCGGCTGGGAAGATAATCCAGCTGCTGTAAATTTACTGTACGCTTTACTCAAACCAGCAGCTGTAAGTTGATTCTACAACTCTCAGTACATAGTACACTGTACACTTGACGACCAGCTGATCCTTACCACACCTATAATGCAGTATTGGGGTGCCCGGTAGAGGGGAGTGCCCGGAACTGGGGAGTCCGGATAAAGGGAGTTTGAGTGTACCTGTTCAATGAGTTGCTCTTCCATCTTCCAAGCAGTTGGATGATTGCATCACTGGTACCCTTAGACCCGCTGTGGTTGCTGCTCCGATGCAAAATGAGTGCCCAGCATAATTTGATTGATCAATTCTTACTAGCTGCAAGGTTTGCCTTACCTTTGCAACTAGCCTGTCCTTTGTAAGAGGTGCCTCGTTTTGCTCTCTGAACAATGGCCCATCGTCCATTTCCCTCAGTTCCAAATACCGTAGCATTGCCACCATGGGGCAGAGAGAGTTCCCCATTCTTCCAATAAACAAGTCCACCCCTCTTCTCTCTTGGTCCATATGTGATGACCTGAGGTGGACTCTTAATGTTGTTGAATTCAGTAGATTATCCTTTTGAATGTCCTTGGGTGTGAGATGTAGCTCTGAATTAAAAGATGAGCCCTTTGGTAAGGTGAATTCACCTGACCTCAAAAAACCGGGGAAAAAACCCTAGGCAACATGCTGCCCATAACAGTAGTTGTTCGTACTTGTTACTGTTGTGCATCAGTGCCAGGCCAATTGCTTTCAATATCATAGGTGTAATCGGCAGCCTTGGATCTCCTGTTCAAGGGCTTTGTCTTCTACTACCTTTCAGCACCATCCAGCATCAGAAGATGTGATGTGGCAGACTTGTCTCAAAGGGTGTGTCACAGCACTATTCGCTCCTACTTGTCAGCTATCGGGCACGCCCATCTGGAGCAAGGTCTTCAGGATCCAACGGCAGGAAAGACCAGATTGGAATTAGTGCTGCAACCCTAGCATACTACAGAAGCGGCTATATGCCAATTGGATGGAATTGTATAACGGGGCTAAGCTGTCCTTGATGAGGCCCTGAGCGATTTTCTCTCCAGGTCAATTAGAGCCAGACTTCATCCCTTGATCCCTACTAGGGCAATAAGCTGACTGGGTACTTGAGTGGACATTGTGGATGCTGATGGATGAAGCTGGAATAACAACCCATGGAAGCTATGGCAAAAGTGGTCGAGCAACCCATAGAAGGCTTGAGGAAAGGGTCGAGCAACCCAGAAAAAGCTTAAGAAAAGGAGTCAAGCAAACCAGAGAAGACTTAAGGAAAAGGATCCAGTGACCCAATAGGGCTAGGCCACTCAGGAAAAAGGTCATGCGAACTTTCCAGCCAGAGGAGTGGCTTTGCCGTTTAAGCCACTCCCATTTCTAATGCTGGCTCTGTGCCCCCATGACTGCCAAAACAATTAGGTGCCGAGTGAACAGAAATAATAAGTAATAACTGACCATACCCACAATTTCTGCCACTCCCTTTGTTTCAATCCATGGTTTGTTTATCTATTTTTTATACTTATTAAATACTTTTCAATTTATACGGCAGCTTGATTTATTGCATGCATACATAAGTAGCTAGAACATGTGGTTGAGGAGAAAATATAAAAACAGTGACATCTAAAAGAAATTATAAATGTAGTGTAAAGCTGGAAAAATTAAATAAACTTTTTTACTTTCTCTTTTTTCTTCCTTTTATTACTTGCTGTTGCAATCATATAAACGCATATTACAACTGAAAGTGTTTGAGTTGTAGTTGGTCATTTTTTATTGGAGAAGACAAGAAATTTCCTTAACTATTGAGTTAATGGATTCTGACTTGTCAATTACTAATTAAAGAAGTGTAAAGTCAAAACTAAAACTTAATGAAGTATAACTTAGAAATATTTCCCAAAATGTCATAGTATATATGATTAGAAGGAAAAATAAAGGAATAAAGTAGTTAGCAATGAGTAGGTTAAGAATGCAAATGTTCTTGTTCTTTGTCATCATTTCAGCATCAAACTCACTGAGAGACTCCAACTACAACATGAATAAGGAGAGAGTCTGGTCCATCTGTTCGAATTCTAGCTGCACCTGTGGGACCACACTGGGCAATGCCATAGAGTGTGTTCAGGAAGATACACTTAATATTCAACCATGCTACTGTTTGTTCTACGACCGCAAGTATGGCACCACTGTGGCAGGGATATGTTTCTACACCTGTTTTTATCCACAGAACTGGACTCACAACTTGTACTTCTCCATAAACAGGTACTCATTACAGCACTACTCTCAGTTTAATGAAGACATGTGCAGCTATATCTCACTCAATCGAACTGGCAAGTTTTGTGGACAGTGTGACAAAGGTTTAGGATTCCCTGTGTATTCCTACGACATGACTTGTATTGAGTGCGAGGGAAGAAGTTTGAAAATATGGTGCAAATATTTCGCCATAGCGTTTGGTCCACTCACTGTTTTTTATATCGTCATGGTGATACTTAGAATGAGCATGCCTCCTTGTCGTCTAAATGGCCTTCTATTTATAGGACAGTGTTTTACATCGCCGATGCAATTGCGATTCTACCACTTGTGGTTTCAAATCATCCCTTTAAAGAGAGGAAATTACCAATTGAGACTTTTTTTGAAGATATTTTTTTCTATCCTAGGATGCACTAATTTGGACTTTTTTCGTGAATTATATCCCACTTTTTGCTTAGATCCGCATTATAATATATTGCAAGTGATGTCTTTGGACCTACTTGTAGCACTGTACCCTTTTTTCTTAATTCTCTGCACTTATTATCTTATAACTTTGTATGACAAAAACTGCTGCTTCTTAGTCAGTGTGTGGAAAATAATTATGAAGGTCTTAAGTCCGGTGCTCAAGAAATCTGTTCGTGTTTCTTTGATTGAAACTTTTGCTACTTTTATTTTGTTTTCGAGTGTAAAGATTATTGGACTGAGTTACGACTTACTTAATTATACTAAAATATATAGAGAAGATGGCTCCAAAGAAGGTCTCTATGTATTCTACGATCCCAGCATTCCCTATTTTGGTAAGAAGCACTTACCCTACGCTTGTATGGCAATTGTCTCTGCTTTTTTCTTTGGATTTCTACCTTTTCTCCTTCTCTTGCTGTATCCAATGCGAGTGTTCCATCGTCTTCTTAATTGCTGCAACGTCAGAAGTCAAGCTCTGCATGTGTTCATGGATGCCTTCCAAGGGTCCTACAAGATAAAGCCTTATGACACTAGATATTTTGCAGCATGGTATCTCCTACTTCGTTTTCTATTTCTTCTCTTCATGGGATATTTCACTTCTGTTCTATCTTTCTTAGCAGTCAGCTTGTTAATGACTGTAGGAGCTCTATCAGTAGTCATCGTGAGACCATACAAGAATTCCTGTTCAAACACACAGGATATCGTTCTTCTGTGGAGTGCAGCTCTAATTTACCTTTTAGCAGGTGCTGATATAGCAGCTTCTCTGATGGACTATACTCATCTTCATACAGTACAGGCTGCAGTAGCTATTTCAGCAGTCTTCATAGTTTTGACACTGCTGATAAGCTTGTTCTGGTATCCAGTGTCAAGACTTGTGCACAAGTTGTACGCAGCATACAGACTTAAATTCAGAGGCCAGAGGCTCCTAACAGCAATGGACTGAAAAGAAGGTGCTCAGAGAAGCTAATAAATTGTAAATTGAAATCTGCATAAGTGGGTTACCTCCCTTAGTGACACTTTAAAACAAAGTAGTATTTTCATTACAATACTTGTTAGAACTTCAATATTTTCTTCTTCTTTTTTTTTTTTTTTTTTTTGGTGTGTTTGACGACTTCAAAATACATTTTAATTAGTGTTGATAAGCAAAGTGAAAATATTTATTTACGATAAGGCTGTTAATTGTTCACCAAATATTGTTGCATTTAGAGATGCGTGTTACCCCCTAGCTAATTGTACTTGTTAATAAACCAGCACCAAGGTATAGGCAAAACTTTAAAAGGGGTCAATATAAAAGGTTATATAGCTTACTTGTTTTGTGTGTGTGTGTGTGTGTGTGTGTGTGTGTGTGTGTGTGATTTTTTTTCTTTCAAGATTGAGTACTTTGGTACTATTACCACACTTGCAAAATTAATGTAAATAACATCCGAGTTATTAACCCCCAGTGCGCATGTGCGAGAGGGTTATAATAGTCATCCAGTCTGTTTGTTTGTCTGTCATGCTCTGATTTTGGAGATTACAGACAATAAATTGATTTAGGTATGAAACAACTTCAAAACCTTTCACTGAACTACTTCTTTTTTTTAATTTGGGCGTATTTTGAGAAAATATGAAGCTGTCAGATTCGGGTAGGTATTTTGTGTGTAATGCTCCTTATTGTCATGTCATAATCACATGAGAAAATTTAACAGAGTGCATGTTGGAAGTGGAGTTTTCAGTTCTAGTATATTTACTTTATTCATAAAAAACAATGATAGAATATGATCATCATGTGTACAGATGAACATGCCAAGTGGTTCTGGCAGTGTCACACATCTACAATGAAGCAATCATCTGATAGTTTCGCTGACGAGTTGGTCAAGTTTCAGTATTAAAACCTAATTATTATATAGTCAGTGAGTAATTAAATGTAACTGAAACAGTGTCAGGGGGAGATAAAATGGAGGCATTGAGGATGAAGCTTCCCCTTTGATATTTCAACTGTACTTCTATTTACACATGTTTCAAATAGATTTTTTTTTGTAGCAGTATCACAGAACTTGCCAGTGTTCTCTGTTGGGGAGACACAGATAGCCACTATAAACCAATTAGACTTGGATATAGCTAATTAGTAGCATTTCAAAGGACTATCATATTATGAAACTGTCTCTCTCTGTTCTTGTACCTCATTTTCTCAGTTTTTATAACTTGCAACTCTGACTTTCTTTACTGTTATACTCATCGCTATTCGATTATTAATTAGTTTGATTTCATTGATTGTCTTAACTTGAAGCAACATACAGTTTAACTGTATAGCTCTCTGTCTACTATAGTCTGGAGTGACTGTTAGGTTTGGTGTTAGCTCTTCATAACGAATGGTTGGTAATAACTTGAGACTCCAATATTATAACAATGCTACAAAGTGTCAGTGTACTTGGCTCAGCAGTCATCCATAGGTTGGAGAGTTTTTCTTTATTATATAAGGAGTTATGATGCATGCTACAAGAACTCCTTGATCTTAGCTTGATGGGAGTTTATGAAGGAGGATCAAGTAAGAGCAGTCTATTCATCCCCCCCCCCCCCCCCCCCCCCATCCTCTCTCCCCACCTCCCCCAACTCTGCCCCTCCTCTATCCACCCCCATCTGAAACATCCCCCTACACTGCTGATAATGTACTATACAAATGAGAGGCAGCATGTTGCGAGTTTAGACGTGAATGAACATATTAAATGTAAGGAAAACCCTAATTTGCGGAATGAAGGAGCTTTGGAGAGATTTACACCCATTCATAATAACATTTCTATGTGCCAGTTTTTAACCACTTCATACTAATCATCAACTCATTCTTAATTAATGCATTGCATGAACAACACGACTTTGAGTTTGATGACCTTTTACCAAATTCTATAATTAGTACCCTGTTCTTTTTTAAAGTAGATTCTTATGGTACTAGGGCCCATTACTCCATCAATCTCACAGGTGGCATGATCACATGCTGCTGAGGTGCTTACTTATGTCTACTGCCCCTCACTTCTCTCCAGCTATCACACGGGAATGAGCTGATGTGATATTAAGTCACGGCTTATGAATTGATTTGTTTAATCTAGTAATGATCAGTCATACCTGAATTAATAATTTCAATTTCCTCCCATAAATAACAGTTAATTTTTTCAACTTTAAACTTAGCCGGCTATTATCATGAAAATGTTTATCTTTTTTACTTCAACTAAGATCATGACTCATCATTAAAACATTTGCATCAAGTGACTTGCATTTGCTACCATGAATATTAACATCAATCAATTGACTATTGAGTTTTGATTTGGATAAGTTAATTAATCGTTGAGAAAGTGTACTAGTCAAAACTAAAACTTGATGGACTATAAGTTTACTAAAACTAAAACTTATTCCCCAAAATATTCTAGTATTATATAGCTAGGTACGATTAGCTGGAAAATTCAAAGTATATTGCAATGAATAAGTTAAGAATGCTAATACTCTTGTTCTTTGTCATCATTTCAGCATCAAACTCCCTGAGAGATGCCAACCACAATATTAACAAGAAGTGGATCTGGTCCATCTGTTCGAATTCCAGCTGCACCTGTGGGGCCACACTGGGCAAGGCCATAGAATGTGTTCAGGAAGATACACTTATTATTCAGCCGTGCTACTGTTTGTTTTATGACAGAAAATGTGGCACCACTGTGGCAGGGATATGTTTCTACTCCTGCTTTTACCCAAACTACCAAAACTACAAGACTCGCAACATATACTTCACCATAAACAGGTACTCATTACAGCACTACTCTCAGTTTAATGAAGACATGTGCAGCTATATCTCACTCAATCGAACTGGCAAGTTTTGTGGACAGTGTGACAAAGGTTTAGGGTTCCCTGTGTATTCCTACGACATGACTTGTATAGAGTGCGAGGGAAGAAGTTTGAAAATATGGTGCAAATATTTTGCCATAGCGTTTGGTCCACTCACTGTTTTTTATATCGTCATGGTGATACTTAGAGTGAGCATGCCTCCTAGTCGTCTAAATGGCCTTCTGTTTATAGGACAGTGTTTTACATCGCCGATGCAATTGCGAGTCTACTACTTGTGGACTCAAACCATTCCTTTGAAAGATATGAATCCTCTGTTGAGTGATTCTCTGAACATATTTTTTTCTATCCTAGGATTGGCTAATTTGGACTTTTTTCGTGAATTATATCCCACTTTTTGTTTAGATCCGCATTACAATATATTACAAGTGATGTCTTTGGACCTACTGGTAGCACTGTACCCTTTTTTCTTAATTCTCTGCACTTATTATCTTATAACTTTGTATGACAAAAACTGCTGCTTCTTAGTCAGTGTGTGGAAAATAATTATGAAGGTCTTAAGTCCGGTGCTCAAGAAATCTGTTCGTGTTTCTTTGACTGAAACTTTTGCTACTTTTATTTCGTTTTCGAGTGTAAAGATTATTGGACTGAGTTACGACTTACTTAATTATACTAAAATATATAGAGAAGATGGCTCCAAAGAAGGTCTCTATGTATTCTACGATCCCAGCATTCCCTATTTTGGTAAGAAGCACTTACCCTACGCTTGTATGGCAATTGTCTCTGCTTTTTTCTTTGGATTTCTACCTTTTCTCCTTCTCTTGCTGTATCCAATGCGAGTGTTCCATCGTCTTCTTAATTGCTGCAACGTCAGAAGTCAAGCTCTGCATGTGTTCATGGATGCCTTCCAAGGGACCTACAAGATAAAGCCTTATGACACTAGATATTTTGCAGCATGGTATCTCCTACTTCGTTTTCTATTTCTTCTCTTCATGGGACATTTCACTTCTGTTCTATCTTTCTTAGCAGTCAGCTTGTTAATGACTGTAGGAGCTCTATCAGTAGTCATCGTGAGACCATACAAGAATTCCTGTTCAAACACACAGGATATCGTTCTTCTGTGGAGTGCAGCTCTAATTTACCTTTTAGCAGGTGCTGATATAGCAGCTTCTCTGGTGGACTATACTCATCTTCATACAGTACAGGCTGCAGTAGCTATTTCAGCAGTCTTTATAGTTTTGACACTGCTGATAAGCTTGTTCTGGTATCCAGTGTCAAGACTTGTGCACAAGTTGTACGCAGCATACAGACTTAAATTCAGACGCCAGAGGCTCCTAACAGCAATGGACTGAAAAGAAGGTGCTCAGAGAAGCTAATAAATTGTAAATTGAAATCTGCATAAGTGGGTTACCTCCCTTAGTGACACTTTAAAACAAATTAGTATTTTCATTACAATACTTGTTGAACTTCAATATTTTCTTCTTCTTTTTTTTTTTTTTTGGTGTGTTTGACGACTTCAAAATACATTTTAATTAGTGTTGATAAGCAAAGTGAAAATATTTATTTACGATAAGGCTGTTAATTGTTCACCAAATATTGTTGCATTTAGAGATGCGTGTTACCCCCTAGCTAATTGTACTTGTTAATAAACCAGCACCAAGGTATAGGCAAAACTTTAAAAGGGGTCAATATAAAAGGTTATATAGCTTACTTGTTGTGTGTGTGTGTGTGTGTGTGATTTTTTTTCTTTCAAGATTGAGTACTTTGGTACTATTACCACACTTGCAAAATTAATGTAAATAACATCCGAGTTATTAACCCCCAGTGCGCATGTGCGAGAGGGTTATAATAGTCATCCAGTCTGTTTGTCTGTCTGTCATGCTCTGATTTTGGAGATTACAGACAATAAATTGATTTTATATAGGTATGAACTTACTCGAAACAACTTCAAAACCTTTCACTGAACTACTTTTTTTTTTAATTTGGGCGTATTTTGAGAAAATATGAAGCTGTCAGATTCGGGTAGGTATTTTGTGTGTAATGCTCCTTATTGTCATGTCATAATCACGTGAGAAAATTTAACAGAGTGCATGTTGGAAGTGGAGTTTTCAGTTCTAGTATATTTACTTTATTCATAAAAAACAATGATAGAATATGATCATCATGTGTACAGATGAACATGCCAAGTGGTTCTGGCAGTGTCACACATCTACAACGAAGCAATCATCTGATAGTCTCGCTGACGAGTTGGTCAAGTTTCAGTATTAAAACCTAATTATTATATAGTCAGTGAGTAATTAAATGTAACTGAAACAGTGTCAGGGGGAGATAAGATGGAGGCAATGAGGACGAATTCCCCTTTGATATTTCAACTGTACTTCTATTTACACATGTTTCAAATAGATTTTTTTTTGTAGCAGTATCACAGAACTTGTCAGTGTTCTCTGTTGGAGAGACACATATAGCAACTATAAACCAATTAGACTTGGATATAGCTAATTAGTAGCATTTCACACATTATTTACTCTAAGGACTATCATATTATGAAACTGTCTCTCTCTGTTCTTGTACCTCATTTTCATCAGTTTTTATAACTTGCAACTCTGACTTTCTTTACTGTTATACTCATCGCTATTCGATTATTAATTAGTTTGATTTCATTGATTGTCTTAACTTGAAGCAACATACAATTTAACTGTATAGCTCTCTGTCTACTATAGTCTGGAGTGACTGTTAGGTTTGGTGTTAGCTCTTCATAACGAATGGTTGGTAATAACTTGAGCTCCAATATTATAACAATGCTACAAAGTGTCAGTGTACTTGGCTCAGCAGTCATCCATAGGTTGGAGAGTTTTTCTTTATTATATAAGGAGTTATAATGCATGTTACAAGAACTCCTTGATCTTAGCTTGATGGGAGTTTATGAAGGATGATCAAGTAAGAACAGTCTATGTTGTTGTTTACTCTGTGTTGGCTGCCTTGTCCGGGGTGACGTGGGTGACTAGACTGGGGGCTGCTACGTCTGGTGGTCGGAGGCGTGGTGTCAGAAGCTTGGAGGGCCACTGATCAGGAGGTCCAGAGAGCCAGGGAGGACCCTTCCACCAAAGTTCGCAGTCTATTAAGTCTTTTGCTAGCATTCCTCTGCTGGCTAGATCTGCTGGGTTGTCTTTAGAACCGACGTGACGCCAGTGTGAGGCGGGCAGCTTGGACTGGACTGCAGAGATGCAGTTGGCGATGAATCGATTCAGTGACGTGGGTGTCGTCGTCAACCAGTGTAGGACTATCTCACTGTCGGACCAGGCGAACAGGTGAGGTAGTGGTATCTGGAGTAGCTCAGAGACCCTCAACATCAGTCGAGTGAGGAGATGTGCGGCGACCAGCTCAGCTCGATGGATGGTAAGTGGCTTGAGAGGTAACACTCTGGACTTTGCTGTGAGTAGAGCAATGGTGGTGTCTCCGCCTTCGTGAACCTGGCGGAGATAGATGGCAACGCCGTAGGCCACTGAGGAGGCATCAGCAAAGCCATGTAGGGCTCTGAAGACGACCGGACGGTCGTTCTGGGACAAACGTCTGGGGATGGAGTAGTTTGTGATGGAAGGTGCTCCAGCCAGTTCTCTCATCTCATCTCGACATCCGGAGGAACAGGGTTGTCCCAGGAGAGTGAGAGTTTCCACAACCCTTGGAGGAGGATGCGAGCGGGAATAATGGCGGGAGCAAAGAGGCCGAGCACGTCGAACACCTTAGCTGTGTCAGATGCGATGACTCTCTTGGTTATGATGCCTTCGGAACTGGTGGAGACAGGAGTTGAAACATGGAGAGTGTCCGTGTCTACCTTCCAGTGGATCCCTAGGGTTTTCGGGACCGAGTGGGCTGTAACGACATCCAGATCTTGAGACTCCAGGAGAGGCTCCGGAATGAGTCGACAAAGCTCTCCTGAGTTCAATCTCCACTTCCGGAGCGTCATGCCTGCTTGAGAGAGGGGCTTGCAGAGTTGGCGACGGAAGACGTCAGCTCTTCCACAGTGTCGGCTCCGGACAGCAGGTCGTCCACGTAAAAATCCTGACAGATAGCTCTGGCTGCACCTGGATGTGACAGAATAGTAGATTGGGCTAAATGTCGCAATACTTGTGTTGCCAAGTAAGGAGAGCACTTCACCCCAAAGGTCAACCTCTTCATACAGTCAGTGAGGAGGCCATGGTCGTCCCTCATCAGGAACCGGTGGAGGTCACGTTCTTCCGAATGGAGCAGCACTTCCCGAAACATCTTGGAGATGTCAGCGGAGATGCCAATGCGGTGACACCGGAACCTGATGAGCACGTTAGGCAGGAAGGGGTAGAGATTAGGACTGGGAGCGAATGTGTCGTTCAGGGAGTGGCCAGAGGTGGTTCTTGCCGAGGCATCAAACATAGCGCAAATCTTCGTGGTAGAAGACGACTCCTTGAAAACTCTGTGGACGGGCAGATAATAATGTGGTTTGGAGTGGATTTTGTTCTTGGGCACCTTTTTGGCATGGTCCAGAGAGTGGTACTCTCGCAGGACATCTTGGAAAGGTGGGAGTTTGTTCTTCCTTTGGAGGGACTTTTCATTGGAAAGGAACCTCTTGACAGCCTGGCCTCTGGATTCACCCAATGGTGGTGGGTTGAGAAGGCAGGGCAGTCGAACCAGGTAACGTCCATCGACGCGCTGGTGGGTGGCCTTGAATTCTTCGATGACTCGTTCGTCTTCGGGTGCTAGGGTGGTGGTGTCCAGTACTTGGTCTAGCTCCCATAGCCTGGCGAGGTCATCTTGGATGGAATCTTCCTTTGCGTGGGCAGTGAGAGCTTGGGCTGAACTTGAGTGCTGGAGTGGACCGGCAAGACTCCAGCCAAAGGGGGTGTTGATTGCCTTCAGTCCCTGGACCCGTAGCTTCTCATCGAGGATGCAGTCATCTATATCCATATTGCCAATGAAGATGTCGACTGGTCCTCCCAGCTCGGGGTCGGAGAGAGTGAGTTGCTTGATGGTAGGATGATTGAGGATTTCCTGTCTTCGGTTGGGAACGTTGACAGGCTTCATCCGCGGGATCACGGTAAATGTGATGGGACGGCTCCTGGAGGAGTTGTGGAGAGACTTGAGTTCAGCCACAACACAGAACTTGCTGTGACCTTCCCCGTAGTGGCCTCTGACTGCCGTCCGTTGTGGGTGCCTCTTCAGCCTGAGTGTAGAGGCCAGAGTTTCAGACATAAGTGAGACTGCGGAACCAGTGTCTAGAACTACTCTGGCACGAGCTTCCCTTCTGTTGTGCTCAAGACCCACGACCAGAGTGTTGAGAAGGATGGCTTGGCCTGCGGCGGTTCCTCGGGAGCAGGAGCAGCGTTCTTCTCTAGAGTCTTGGCCGATGTGGAGTAGGAGGATGTGGAGTTTTCTGTCTTGGGCTTGTCCCGGTGGAGCATGGTGTGATTCTTGTTTCCACAGGTTCGACAGGAAACCTTGGAGGTGCAGACTTTAAAGCCGTGCGCATCTGAGAAGCAGTTGATACAGAGCCTCTTGTCACGGACTATTTTATTTCTCTTGTCCAGGTCATAAGATAAGAAGACTGGGCATCGGATGAGTCCATGTTTGTCCTCACAGACCGGGCACTTGTGAGAAGGGGGCTTGGTCTTACTCTTGGGAGCGATAGTTGAGTGGTCGACTGTTGGCTTCAACGAGTTGTGGGAGGATACTTCCGACGTTGGCGACATTTGCTGCATCAAGTCCTCTACGTAACGTTGTAGGTCTTCTAAGGTGGGCATATCGGTCTTGCCGGCGATGTGGCGTTCCCACTCCTCATTCAGTTTTTCCCCAAAGGATTGCTTCGCGAACTGCATCAGGAAGGCTGAGAGTGAGCCTTCGATGAAGGATTTGAGCTGTGTCCTCGGATGATTCGGTCGTTGAGTCGTTGGAGTCCAGCATAGTCGTAGGAGAAGTGATCTTCCATGGTTATCTTCTTCACCAGGATAGGGACAACAACTTGGGGCCGACCGAAGCGTTTCCGTAGGCGTTGGATGATGTCTTCTAGTCGGGTATCTTCCTCAGAAAGCTTTGGACAACCTCCTTGGCTTCCGCTGAGTGGAGATATTCGAAGAGAGGAGACTCCTTTTATCCAATTCACTGAATCCCTCAGCTCTAGTTTTGATGGCAATAGTGAATAGGGTTTCAAAATGCCTCCAGGTGAGTGGGTCACCGTTAAACCTTAGCACCCAGTCCAGGATGTCCCGCGTCCTGGTGCACCTGTAGAACTAAAATCTTGGTGATAGGATGATGTCTGGATAAGATGATGGGATGTTTAACCGAAGATGAGACATGAGCCCTTGACAATCTACCTCCCACCCTCAACAGACCATCATGACCAATGAGAGGGTGAAGTACATGTAAAGATGACTTGATAGGTATGGGTTTACCAGATGACAAAAGATGAAGTTCTGAGGGAAATGAATCTGACAGACACAATGACAATAGTTTGACTTTGGCAGATGCCAACTCAGAAGCAGTGAGTCTAGGTTCCTTACACGGGCTAGACTTCCTAGCATTGTTGAAGAAACGTCAACACCAAGCAATGATAGCAAGAAGCTTATGGAAGGAAGAATAGCGGAGCAGGAGCTCATACACTTTTGGAGGAGGTTGTATGAGTAGGACAGTTGGCTTAAGTTCAGGTAGTTCTCTCTTCAAGTCAATATCAGGTCTCCGAGGCCAGTCTGCAGGCGACAGGTGAAGCCAATTAGGGCCTTGCCACCAAAGCGAAGAATCCAGGAGTTGACTTATGGAGATCCCTCTTGAGGCCAGATCAGTGGGGTTCTGCTGAGTATGCACATATCTCCAACTTTCAGAGGGTACTAGTCGAACAAGCTCAGAAACTCTGTTGGCAACATACATCTTGAGGCGAATGGGAGCCATGTTGATCCATCCTAACACAGCCAATAAATCACACCAAGCGAAGATGAAGGAGGAAGGAATCTCTAAGTCCTGAGCGACCTGACACAGCAACTTGGCTAATAACAAAGCTCCACATAGCTCGAGTCTTGATATAGTGCTTTCTGACACAGGAGCCACCTTAGTCTTAGAAATGACCAGCCTCACAGACACAGTGGAGTCTCGGTGAAGTAGTCTCACATAGACTACCGCACCATAAGCTGCTGCAGAGGCATCACTGAAGCCATACAGTTGTGAACAGATGACTGGTACACTGGACTCTGCATATCGTCTTGGTACCGGATGCTGAGTGATGAGAGAGAGTTCAGTCTTCCACTTCTCCCAGGTGGGAAGCAACTCTTGAGGTAAGACCTCGTCCCAGCCAATACCAGTCTGCCAGACCTTCTGCATCAGTATCTTCATAGTCACTGTGGCAGGTGAAAACCATCCCATAAAATAAAATATTCTTCCCAAAGCCAAAGCTAGCTGCCTCTTGGTAGGGGTTGGTAGGTCTGAAAGGTCAGGGGTGCACACATGCAAGGTGTCTGTGAAGGAATCCCAATGGACTCCTAAAGTCTTAGGGAAATCAGAAGGGCTGATACTAAGCATAGAGTTGTCTGTTTCTTTAAGATCAGGTGAAAGACTATCAAGAAGTTCTGATGAGTTGGAGCGCCATTTCCTCAGATTGAAACAAGCCAGTGAGAGTAAGGCATTAAGATCTTCACTCAGCTGTAAAGCATCTTGAATGTTGTCAGCACCAGTCAGACAATCATCCACATAGAAGGTTGTCTGTACAACCTTGGCAGCTTCAGGATACTGATCCTTATGGTCTTCAGCAGTCTGGAGAAGAACCTTAGAGGCTAGAAAGGGAGATGAAGTTATACCAAATGTGACTCTACACCAGGGTTGTGGCAATTACAGGAGTAAAGTAATCAATTACAATTACAATTACTTAAAATTTTTGCTTCTCAATTACAATTTCAATTACCAATTACACCTAATTACAACAAATCTGTTAGCAATTACATACAATTACATCACATCGCCTCCTCAGGATAAGTGGTCATGTAATAGGGCCCACAAAGTTTGTAATTTTGTTTTAATTCATCAATTCTTCTTAAAAGAGAAAAGTTATTTTTATCTACATTAAAAAATTATAAAAACTGAGAATTTATTTTCTTGCTAGCAGCCATGTGCTTTAGAACTGACCCTTTACCAAAGTGGTCTTTGACCCCAACTACTTGCCAATTACAGGTATGCAATTACAATTACAATTACAATTACTGCAGATGGTGTAATGATTACAGCTAATTACAATTACCAATTGCAATTACCACAACACTGCTCTACACATTCTCCAGTCTGTGATTTGACCATTGGCATCCTCATGCAGGAATCTATGCAAATCTCTGTCTATCTCAGCCAAGCCAACTTTCCTAAACATCTTAGACACGTCAGCCTGTTTCCAAAAGCGTTGTAAGATCTCATCTAGATGCGAGTCAGTAGCAGTTATTCTAAAACAGGAAGGCAAAGGATTGGAAGTGGTCTGACCACCAATGACCCAACCGAAGATAGTCTTCCAAGATCTGAAAGTACGATCTGGTGTGGATATGGATTGATCATAAGTGCACCTATTAGCATCATAATGCTCAAGAGAAGATCAACTCTGCCGCTATGACCAAACTCAGGGTCAGCTAAAGTCTTCCCTTCAAGAGATGGGAGAGACCGGACATGATCAAAACTCTGAGGGGCATAATCAGAGGTTATGGTGTCAACAACATGAGCCAAGACCTCAACCTCTTGTCCAGCTGAGCCTATTGCGGGACTCAGGCAGGAATGTAAGCTTTAGAACAAGAGCAAGTCTGAGAAGGTGATTGACATAGTGACTTCTCATCAGCGACAGCAGGGGTATTAGTGTCTGTATGATTCTCATGTGTATCATTAGCAGCTACAGTGTTGCTCACTGAAGCGGGAGAAGATTGAACAGTGGCAGACACAGGATTGCTTCCTGGAGGCTTATGCAAAAGGGTATGATGCTTTTTATTACATTCTTTGCAAGTGTACCTACAGCCACAGTCATCAACTGAGTGACCCTTACTCAGACAGTTAAAACAAAGATGATGATGTCGAACAAGGTTGTGTCTCTTGTCCACAGAGAGTGATTTGAACTGAGAGCACTGATACAGCGAGTGGCTGGAGTCACAGCAAGGGCAATGATCTTGAGCAGAGCTACGAGTGCTTTAGACTTATTGTGAAAGCGAGAATTGTAACTAGACTTAGAATTAGACTGAGAGCTGATCTTTGAGGTGCTACAGTCTCTATAGCTTGAAGACGTCTCTTCAAAAACTTGACAAGCTCATCCAAAGGGGGAGGGGAAGATGCTTCAGAGGTGAAATCAGACCAGAGTCTGGCACTGAGAGTGGGTAGAAGTGGTTCTACTATGGAGACAACAATCTGAGAGAAGGAATCACCGCCACAAGCTTTCATACCGCCTGTGTGCCTAGTCAAGTCATGCAAGAGCTTGCTCAGACCATCGTAAGTCTCGGGTGCTGACTTAAGCTGCAGTAGCTTCTCAGTGTGATGACGATAGACCATTTTGTTTCGATCATATCGCTCCTGTATCGCCTTCACACATTCCTCAAAAACACCGCAGTGCCATGCAATCGTAAAATGGCTTTAGCATCTTTAGCTAGCATAGAAGTCTCAAGACACCACTAATCTTCTCGTGATCAGAGAGAAAAGTTTCTCGACTAATGCGAGCTGAGAATATAGACCAGAATTCTCTCCAGTCTAGCTAGCATGTCACCAGAAAACTTGGGAAGATCTAGCTTAAGTCTACTATGGTGAGGAAAAGCAAAGGAAGAGGCAGGAGTGGAGCTAGTAGTCGATTCAGAGGGAGCACTAGTAGAAATTAGTTCTGCACTAGCCTTACTTAAGAGATTCTCATTGAGATCATCTAACTGAGTGGTAAAAATTTTAACTCTGGATGACTCAGCATAGGTTGTATAGCTAAACTGAATCTACTGTATTTTCCACGGACAATATCGTATGAACTACGACCAGTATCTTAATTAAGGGATGAGGTGTGAAGTAACGACTCAATTTTCAGCTTAATTGCTTGACCAATACACCATTGTTCACTATACATGTGTAGAGCATGAAGATCATCTACCACTTTAGTATGTTCTAACAACAATTGACTATCTCTAAGAAATTCTGCATCCTCAGCCCCTACCTCTGTAAGTTCCTCTATTCTATTCTGCAAGGCTTCATGCTCCTCAACCAACTCCCTCAGTTTAACAAGCTTACTGCTCAGTTCTGTGGGCATCAGTTCCTTGAGAGAGGACTTGATACGAGTCTTGCTATACTGATCTTGGTGGGTGATTGCTCCTCGACGAGCCTTCCGTTTCTGTTTGAGGAGGTTGTTGCCCGTGACTTCTGCATACTTAGCCTCGTAGTCTGTAGACATGACAACTACAAGAGTACTATGACAAAGGTGACAGTTTCAATAGACAAGGACTGAAGGTAATATGCTTCAAGTAGTGACCAATGCAAGATGACAAGGTGAGTGAAGGTGACTAAGGCAGTGAATGGTGATGAAGTGAATGAATCACAAAACACACAATGAATAGCCTCACCAATCCACAATACTAACCACAAGGGAGTGAACAGAAACCAATGATAAGATCCAAGATAGCTTAGTCCGGCTCGAAGGACCAGAATGGAGCGGTCGCGTCCTGCCAGGGCCGTCCTCACTCAACAAGAGAGCTGTGGGGTTGTAAAGCCCAACAACCCCACAGCTCTCTTGTTGAGTGAGGACGGCCCTGGCAGGACGCGACTGCTCCATTCTGGTCCTTCGAGCCGGACTAAGCTATCTTGGATCTTATCATTGGTATTATCCTTCTGGCAGATAACACTACTTCTCCCTTCTTCACACTAGCACTTCTGCTGAATGGCTGTAGTGCATGCTCTGTGCCTTCACCCATTCACGTCAAGATTAAATAACCATTAAATATAATTATTAGGAACTGTTACTGTGGTTTTGTCGATAGGAAGCACTCACGCGATCCAGCAAGTTTGGTACAATTGAAATATGAATTTCTGTAAAACACAATAGACAGTCCAGTAGCAGATTCATTTCTTGCATGAGCTTTAGCTGTTATGTTATGCCAATAGGTGTAAAAAATTGTAACCAAAGCAAGACATGTACACTTGCTTATAATTATACACACAAGAAAGAGAGAAACTGAATGGGACTTCTCTGACTAATATAAGTAAAGACTGATCCAGCCCACAATTTCTGACACTCCCTTTTCTTCTAGTCCACTTCATGAGCAAACATACTGTTAAGTTAATCTTTGATTAGACAGTGGGAGAAATGACATAAGATTTTGACTGGTGATGAAACTCTATGCGAGTCAAACTGTTCAAAACCTGACATTTATTTAATTTAACTAGCTACTGTTACTATATATTCTAGTACAGATGGTGGATTGTATGGCAGGATGATCAAATTGAGACACAGTAGTTGTGGTGGTACTTGCAAGAGAGATTGCTTCAAGTGAGGAGAAAGTATATTGCATACATGCAAAGTTGCAAAAAAGGAAGTTCATTCATGTTTTGAATAAACACTGCCGATTAAGGAAATTAAGTCAGCAATCACCTTTTGGTGTGAAAGCTTTGAATCTGCCACTCCATTGGCCAAATATGGTTTAAGAGGACCAGTGAGTAGATGGTAACCAATTTTTTCCTTACGTGAACTTATCAATTGTTACTGAGCTAGCTAAATAGCTTGTAAGAAGAATAGTAGAGTAAAGTAGCTACTACAGTTGTATAGATTGATATGCATACAAGGATGCCTCATTGTGGGAAGGGGGAGTTTCTATTGAGGGCACAAAAAAAAAAGCTTTCAATTGACAGTTATTCTGGGATTTCACCTGAAACTTGATCGGCTTCTTACAAAGTGGTTATACCAATTATTCTTACCGGGTGTGTTCAAATGGAACAGTTTTGATGTGTCATGTGTATGTAGTGCAGTGAAATTTTTTTTCCTGAAACTATTAGCCATTGGCTATTTTCATAAGTATAGCAAGTTCAATTCACAGCTTAATCTCGCAGCTTTTCTACCCCTCGGGCTCTCTACTGTTTTGGGCAGGCAACCAGCATGATAAAGAGACCATTAATTGATGAGAAGCAATTTAAATACAAAAGCCAGAAAAAATAATGTGTTTGAGTTTGATGGGTTCCACTTTAATAAAGATTGGATGTTTGAAACCGTCTTTAGGAGTACAATAAAGAATATAGGGGTGTATTTTCAGCATAATAATAAGGATTCTTTATAAATGACATACCAGTACAGTAGGAAGAGGAGGGGGGCATTTTATTATGGGGAGCCTGTCCCCCTCCCACCTTCTCCTTCAAAACTTCTGATGCAAGGCGTATAACAATGAATTAACCAAGGTATAACTTACCACCACCACTAATTCAAAATAAAAAATGAACTTCGGTAGATTTATTAAACAGACCTGCTTCTCCTAAAATTTTCACTTCATGTCAGGGACAACTAATTCAAAGCAGTAATCTTTAGATGATACCGGTAAAGATAGATAAACCAAAGGATTCTGTTTAGTGGAGTATGGGAGGGAATTGACCTCCAAGCAGACACAAAAATGCAAGGGTCAGAGTACAAAATGACATACGTATGTCCAAACCATACATGAACAAACAAATATCCCTGTTTCTCAATTGTATTACCCTGATAGTTTCTCGCTCACTCACCAATCATTAACTCAATAAACCATACAGCTTTAACATGTGAGTCACTTACCTCCCATATTTCTCCCGTATGAAATAGATTGGTAGCTAAATGCGCCGCCTCATAACAATGATTGCAAAAATATGCTCTTGGACCACACTGCAGGCATCGATACAATGCTGAGTTATTGCAACTGATACAAAGCTGAGCCTCTGGCAATGCTTCATATTCAATGACAATTTTCAGCAAAGTTGATCTTGCCTTCCTCCACGATTCTGCTGAATTTTTTTGATCAAGCTCATACTATGAGGAAGAAGGAACACTCTCCCTTGTATCTTTACTTGTCCCTCCGCTAGTAAGCACATGGGTGTGACATTCACACAGCTCTGTAGCAGCTTGACAGTTACCATCCAAAGCTAGGCCATCTCCAGATACATATACATTAGCTTTACCCTCCAAACCACACAGTCTAGGCAAGATATGATGGCTAACTTTTCCAGAAGTAGACCTCTGGGTGACTTTAAAAGGCGGCAGCTTTAACTTCATTCCGGTAGCCACGACTATACAGATTATCTAAATACAGATCACCGCTCCTAAAGCGTGGAAGATCGCGCGTGCCATAGGGCTTCTGTGTTTCCGAAAAGCCTACCTCAAGTGGTACAGGGTTTCTAGATTATACCACTTGCGTTGTTAGGAGGTTTTTGAAACGGGTGTGCTGTGCGAAAAAAGGATGAATAATGAGATGGCGGGAAGTGCTGGGAGGTTGTTGTTAGCCCTCTTATTGGCTGGTGGAGTGTTGGGGGCGCTAGGAGACTCTGCCAAGCTACTAAATCTCACTGCGGGGGTTTCGCAACTGTACACTTCGCAGTAAGTTACAAGTTCACCTTAAAAATCGCACTAGCTGAGTGTGAATGTACTTTGATATTCATATGAGTGAATAGTACCAGATTTCTCATGGCCATCGTCCATAATTTGCTTTACTTGGAATGAAGTGGCCAGCAGCAAATAATTTTGTTGTCAGTAAAAATTGCCATGAGGTTCTCTTAACCCTTTCATGCTGAATTGTCTGAGATTTTCATTTTAGAATCAGCAATAAAAGCTATAAATGAATCAGGTACTGAAGAATTAGCTATTCAATATTTAACTGGACTATCCTAGCTAATTCACAGTTTCATGCAGATCTTTGCAACTAGCTTGGTCTTCTAAAGCTGTAATCAATGCCTTGGTTTCCTTCTTGGAGCAACTTCCTGTCTATTGCAAAATGGCCTCTGTAAGCTTAAATATCTTCTGCACCTTCTACTCTACTGGGACCACAATCTGAACTGTAGGAGTCTTAGTTGATTCCAGGCTGCTACCTCATTTACTCACTGTCCTCTCGCCATTTTGTGATAGAATTCTAACTAAAAGTTTCCGCTGTGACCTAGGAGCTCAAACTTCACTTAATGATTACTGGGCTAACTCCTGTAGGCAGTAGCGTTCATATGGAGCTAAGCAAACGAGAATTAAAGATTTTCCCCGAGGTGTTACTTCAAACCACCGTATGGTGGTTACGGCAGTGAAAGGGTTAAACCTCACTGGTGTAAAGGTGTAAACAAGGCATTCATGAAACGTATATCGTAGTATGTAACTTCCAACATTAGTGCTCATCTAACTCTCTGTTGATGATGGTTGACTTCCTGGTTGTATGTGTATGTAAACAGGGCAAGTTAGTTCACGTAGAAACAGTTAGTAGGCGAGGTCTGTGGTTGTATTGGGTGCAGGCGGGCAGCATATGGATGCCTATTGTAGTAGAACTATGCATTGTGAAATTCACAAATGACAGATGCCGGCATATGCTCTTGAAGGAGTAAAGGTACCGTAATTTGAGTGTGCATGTAAGCTCGCATCAAGCTCTGTATTCTCATGTTTTTGTGATGGCCGTTGGCTGCACGTGTGTGTGGGTGGGTGTGGTTGTGTGTGCGTGTGAAGCATGACAGTGGTTGATTAGCCTTGTCGGTGTAATACGTGTGAAGCAAGTAAGACGTTTGATGACTCTGATGCATCACTATTCATTAGAAATGCTTATTTTGTCTGCCACATCTGGCAAACAAGTATCACCCCATGCAGTGGCGTAGGAAAGGGGGGAGGGGCTCCGGAGGCTGGAGCACTCTAAGGAGGCGATTTCTCACATGAACACTTTTAAACCACCAAAAATACATGCCCTTGGAGCCCCCCCCCCCCCTCCATGTGAAACATCTTCCTACACGGCTGCCTTGGCTTTCTTTCCGAGGTGTCAAGGTGTGCTGATGAGGATAGGCTAGCCACTTACTGTAACTATGCAGCCCACTAAAGGTGTTCTTAAACAACAAATATCATCACACGACATTTTTAGAGTGTTTCCTGCTACTGTTTGGAAGTTGCAGTTTGTTTAATGGTTAACACATTTTACAGGGCAGGTGTTGATTACTTTATACAGAATAATTGTATTATGGCTGTATTATTTACAGTGTTATTATAAAAGCTCCCCTCCTTTGCACTTAACGTTGGTCTGATGGCTTGAGACTTCTTGACCTGATCTGGGACACACACGCACACAGCACATACTAACACAACCCACACACACACACACACACATACACACACACTAGGAATGATGAATGAGTGACATCTTCATCACCTATTCAAACAGTTCTGTCCTGTTTCGTCTCTTTGATTCCCAGTGTGCTATTTTGTAATTCCATTCATCGTTAGTGCTCTATCTGTATGACAGAGGTTGATTTTCAAGTCTTGACTTAATCTTCAATTCCTGCTGGAGCAGCAAGTTGGTCAGAGTTCAGTTTGACGCTTTAGCGCCATTTCTTTGGGGGAAGTACCACTAGCTTACCATTTAGTTGTTGTAGTCGCACAAAATTGACAATAACTTTTGCTCATTAGTCTAGTAATCAGACACACACACAGACTGTCAAGCGTTCTGAATTAGCCCCTCCCACCCCCCTATCAATCCCTCTCTCCCTCCCCATTGTTAATTCGTACAGGACTTTCATTGGGAATGGAAGACTCTCCGTGTGCTTAGCCACACCTTTTTAAACCCACACTGTTTTGATACACATGCCTATATATTGTGTGTGAATGAGACTCTGACAGGTGAGCGTGACGCCACTATTGTTGACTGTTTCTGAGGTGAGGGGTCAGAGTATGTAATACTCACCTGTTGTCGCGTCAAAACATGGGATGTGCGAGATGACTCGTTAACTGACTAGCATGGAGCACAAGTTGTAATTTCTGGATTAGGCGTCAGGGCCATGAGAAGTTGCTGTTCTGGAGTGGTGTTTATTGGAAATTTGCCAAAATTGTAATCTAGAAAATAATGCAGGTGGTCAAAGCTTCATTCTTTCATTCATTCATTGAAACATCAATTGAATGAATTGGTGCATCGTTACGGTAAAATTCTACAAGCTGGCAAAATCAAGCCAAGCTTTCTGTAGTGTGTGTATTGCACAGTTTCTAGCAGCTCAGAAGATTTGTCTCCAGCTTTGAGTCCAAATACTGTCAAGCAAGTATTGTAGAGTTGATATTGTATTTCTTCTCTGCTGACTTAATCAATGATAATTACTTACCAAGTGTAAATGCTTTTTATTGAAGCTGAGGGTTCAGAGGGTTGGTGAGGGTTTGTGGGGTAGCCGTGATGATAAGGAGAGGTTAGAGGAGGGATTTTTTATGGGTGAATATGAATATGTCTAATGGTAAAGAAGGAGAAGCCTTAGTGCAATTCTGGTCAAAATAGCATGATGACCTCCCAAGTCCCTAATAATATATAACTTTCATTTTTTAATTTGACGTGTTTATAAAGTTTCACTTTTTAATTTTGGGTGTTATAAAAGTTTTCAACCTTCTGAGTATACTTTTTCCTCTTCCTGCCACCTAAATACACCATTTTTTCTCTAGCAGTACCACCACTATTACTGGCAATGAGCACTATTAGAGTGGGCGCTCTTAAACTCTAAAGTCATCAGTATCCGTGGAGCCGTTAGTTAAGCACACAAGCATATGTACAACGCTCTGAGCAATATTTAAAGCTATAAAGTTGTTTTTGTCATGTATTGTGTTTGTGCCGCTACAATATTTTGAATGGATGGGGCATGTTAGAAGCCTCTGTAGTCACCTTGTTTATTGTGCATTGACCCTTTTAAACTCCAGTCACGATTAATTGTTCTAAATACATTTATACCGAGGAGTGACATAACCACCCACCCACAGTTTAAATATATAATATATACAATACTGATACTGATAGCTGGCTGGCCAAGTTTTATAACTGGTACAGTGTCACATTAGAGGTCATTGTGTATATACTAATAAAAAATTTTTTCACTTAGGCTCACTTCATTGCATTGGCCAGAATAGAAGGTGTGTGTTTGTGTCCCAGTGTATGTACGTGTGTGCATATATGCACTAGTACTAGCTTGTGTGCGCGTACGTGTGTTATATGTTATTGTTCCAGTGCATGGTTGCATGTTTTCTTTCTGTGGTTATGTAATCATGGCCAACTGCTTTCTCTATCAATAAAGCATGACTATCCTATTAATGAAGTGTATAAAATGTACCTCCAGCGATGTTTGCTAGAATAGAAGATTGTGTTGATAAACAGCATGGATGAGCCAGTCGTGGGCAGTAATGATAAAGCTGAATCACTGACGAAGGTCCACGGACCAAAAATTTTGATAATATTCAATGAAATTCTTATTACGTATTTTGAATGAAGTCTAATAAAATAAAAAAATTTTATTTCATGATATAGAATATTGCACACTTCCTTCCCCAAGGTCTAACTGGAGTCATATTGTATGGAGGAATTGATTTTTACTGTCCTTAGTTCACCGTAATGTGAGCAGGGCAGGTGAAGAAGCTAGAGTGTTGTTGACTAGGCCGTACACAATACATACTTGGCATATCTTCACGTGGAGATAGGGGAGGTGAAGAGGAGGGATGAATGCAGTGTATGTAAACAAGATGTGTCGTTGTAAACAAGATGTGTTGTGTTTACGGAGCCCTTGATAAACAAAAAGCACAAAGTTTTTCTCACAGTTTCACAGCTGCTATTCGCTACTGTTGTTCCTTCTTCTAAATGGTGTGTTGATTAATAATCACAGCAGCTGGCACATTTGATATGCCGTTTTTGTCCCTGCGATTAGTGCCGTCAATTTAATAATAATAATAATAATTGAAATTTCTTGCTAGTATTAAGTAGGCTTGTCAGAAGTTATATAATTGATATTTTGGCCATGGATCAATACAGCTCCAGTCGTGTAACTTAATTTGTCATGTGCTGTCCAAACACCCGTTGCTACTGTAATAGGCAGGAAGAGATTAGACGAGTAATGTCACAGAATGGGTTTTCATTTCTACATGTATGTGCATGCATGCCAGTGTTAGTGTACAAACTAGAAAGTTTAAAACAAAATAATCCTAACCTGCAAGCCCCAACTTCATGCGTACATGTGGCTGTGTGATACGATACCTTACTGATATGGGTGTATCGGCAAGTACCGATTGTAAGGGGCACATGGGTGATACTCTAATTAACAACGATGTGGGTGATACTCTAATTAACAACGATATATTAGAGTAGCTGCGTCTGAACCGAGCAGGACACTGCCTATCTCTGGCTGCACATGCATGTCCATGTAAAATATTTAAGATACCTTATAGTTGCTGAGACCTGTTGAGGGCAAGCACATAGTATGTTTAGCGATAGAGATGCAGTACGTGTGATGTCAGCTACTGGTTCCGTGTAAGCTTAGCCATGGATGTAAGCCACTTAGATTGAGCTAATTTGGTTGACGTGGCAATTGAGCTAATTTGGTTGACGTGGCAAGGACTATTAGGAGTCTGGTAGTCATGCTCATCTTCTAGCGGAGTTGTTGCATTTCTTTTTTGTTTGTTTGTTTCTTTTGAGTTAATCATATATTGTTGTTGTTTTTCATTTCCAGGAATCCGTTTGTTGTTAAGAACGATGAAGTTGTTCAAGTGGTGTGTTCAGGACGTCGCTTTGCTCTATATAGACTGGTAAGTGGAGGACATATAGCCGATTCGTTATTGTTGTTGTTGTTATTAACCCTCAGCATGCATGTGTGAGAGGGTTATAGTAGTTGTCCTTTCATATTTTTTTCTAGCTCTGGGATTGGTTTTGGTTTCTAATATACACAAGCGAATATGCTACATATCTTTACAATCTGTTTGGTGTACACGAGTCTCTAGGTTCAAAGTTCATTCACTTGAACATACTACAACTCGATTTCAGGGTATGAGGTGTGAAGCCTTGCCTAGTTGATGCTGTTCAATAAACAAACAAACAAACAAACGAATGCTACAGTTCTTCCTCAACAAAAGAGTGAATTACAATTGTAGTAATGAAGCACCAGAGGTGCGAACCCTCAGTGCTACTATACACTAGCTAGCTTTACAAAACCAGCTCAGACTAAAACAATAATTTATTGGATATTCTAATCAGGTATCAATGTATCTAGAGCATTTAAAACAGTACATGTAAACACTGTTTTGATAAGAGAAGAAGCTAAACTGGCCAGAGACACTCATTATTTTTTCAATTCAAAACTCTACTTCCAGCACTCCGTTAACTTCTTAGCATAAAGCAAAACTAACACAGAAAGCAAGAAATTGTTTGCTCACGTGACTATAGGGGGCGTTACCCACAAAAGCTAGTACCTATGTGGAGCTGAGATCTTTGCGTTGTCTCTAGAATCAGTCCGAAATTCAGAACATAGTGCAATAAAAGGTCTTTAATCGTCGTTCTGAGTAAGTTCATACCTATAGCAACGGTTAATTGTCAGTAATCTCCAAAATCAGAGCGTGACAGACAGACAAACAGACAGGACAACTACTATAACATTCTCACTCATGTGTGCTGAGGGTTAATAAGTATAGGTTACACCACGACATGGAGGTTGGTACAGGATTTACACAACCGAGCGCCAAAGGCCCGAGGATAGTGTAAATCCTATCCTGACCGAATGGAGTGGTGCAACTGACTTGTACCACGGCTCTAGGCTATAAGAAATGTACCAAGACTAATTTTGATTGGACAGTTCACTTATTCACCTCCTAGGAGGTGGGTATGAAATATATTCACCACGAATTGAGCAGTCTGATTGGACAGTTCAATAACCATTATTGACCCCTGAGGAGGACTTCAGCAAGAAGTCTAAACATCGGGTTAAGTTTAATTAAATGTAATAGGCTGTTGAAAGTGAGAAAATGTGCTATTATTTCAGCCTAGAAGACTGAATTATTTCCATAATGATGATGATAATAATAATAATAATAATAATAATATCAATAACAATAATAGAACGTCACTTAATAATAATTGAGCTAACTTCTGGCTATAGCATTTGAATGGGGTGATGCAAATAAGAAATAAACAACAACATTCTCGCAAGGAGAAGTGTGAACTGCTATATGGCGATTATGAAGGTGAAAGAGCCAAGTTTGTGAAATAACAATTACTGCTGATTTAGTCGGTGTAAGACCATTTAGCTTATTATTTCTATTGATTCAGGATTCCCTCGATGATTATGAAGGATGTGGTGGAACTTGTAACACAGCTGCCTCCCTGGGTACATGTGAAGAATTTCCAGGCGGGACACTTACTTTTAGAGTCAGAATATCCAGTGGAGCACATCTTGCTGCATTGTTAACCTTTGAGGAGGGGCGGACATATTATGTCATTAGTAAGTTATTACATTGTCTACTCTGAAAATTATTGTAGTGATTATCACTATTTGTTGAGGTTAATTGTTATCATTAACAGTCAGCGTGCATGTGCGAGAGGGTTATAGTACTCAGTCTGTCTGTCTGTCAGTCAGTCATTCTGTCACACGGATCTCGAAGGTGGCAGCCTCCCGAAGGTTGAACAAGCATCAAAATGTTGCATTGAACATTTAAAGCCCCTTTAACGTGCCATTTAGACTTATTTTTTCAGAAAAAAGCTATTTATTGTTAGGCCGTACAATCGAAAGCAATTGTTGGTAATGCCCCCTATAGTCACGCCATACTCACGTGAGCAAATAATTTCTTTGCTGTCTGCCATTGAAACTACTGGTGATTAGTGTCACTTGTGTGTTAAGCTTCTCTTATGAAGACAGCATTAACGTCTACAGTTTCATTGCATAAGTTGCATATCGACTTACTCAAGCTTTATATATCGACATATTGACATATTCATATTGATACCACTTAAGACCCTTTACCTACCAAATTTAATTTACACCTCTGTCCCTTAACTCTCTAAGCGCGGAATTTAATTTCAATATCCTGTGCGCACGCCGCGGACGTTGTTTTGTTTGTAACACGGGTAACGCCCTAGGCCGCATGGCAAAGAAGTGTACCACTTTTTCGGCTGTAAACTAGGCGCAGAGCTCGAACTAACCACCGAGAAATAAAATTCAGTGTGCGTTAGTTACGAGGGTCGAGTGGAAAACTTATTGCCTTGCTATTTGAACTTAGAAAAAGAGTTTCGATAGAGGTAAGTCCAATTAGAAATTTCACTTACAGTTTACAGACAGTAGTAGGAGGCCATGAAGAAACTGTCAAACCAACCGCAATTGAGGAGTACAACAAGTACATGTCTGGAGTAGATAAGCTAGATCAGATGTTGTCTTACTACAATTTCAACCGTAGGACTAGCAAGTGGTGGCGAAAAGCTTTTTTCTGTCTGCTGGATATTGCCATATACAATTCTTTGGTCTTGTATACACAATCTGAGCAAGAAGGTCGCAAGCTGAAATTCCTCCAGTATAGAATACAACTGTCAAAGGAACTACTCATGGATGCTTCAGGTCAACAAACATTAAGTACACAGACAGATTCAGTTGTTGCACGTTCACCATCTGCTCGTCTAGTGGACAGACATTTTCCTGACAAGGTTCCTTCTCGACAGAATGGAAAACCAGGACAACGAAACTGTGTAGTTTGCAGCTCCAAAGCAGGAAAACCTAGGAAAACAACCACATACTGCTGTAAACAATGTGGAGTAGGTCTTTGTATTTATCCATGTTTTGAACTGTATCACACTAAAGTCAATCCTAGTCGATATATTTAGCTGGACAAATAGTAGCACTTATTTTATTCACCATACATATATATATATATATTATTCATAAATTCAGAAACTTTTGCTGAGCACAATACTTATAAACTAAGCGCTAGAATGTAGACAAATAACTGCTCCAGACTTGCTCCTCCTCCTCTTCACAATAGTGGAATTATCATGAATGTTAGTGAGTAGAGACACTTCCCTTTTGTCCTTCCACTTCAAAAACAAAAGAGACTTCTTTTTCACATGGATTATATCACCTTTCTTCATTTTTCCAGATTTTTTTTATGGCAATTGGAACACCACGCCGATTGCACCGCAAAGTTCCACAGCTATAAATGCCGACTTTCAAAAGACTAGAAAACAATGCTGGACTGGTGTAAAAGTTATCCATATATAAATGATGGCCTTCTCCTTGAAGCTTTTGGGTGACTCGCATCACAATGTCATGTGTAACGCCATTATCAGAAGGTGTTTGAGAAAGATCCTTTCCTAAGAAACAAAGAACAATTGTGAATGCAAAATCAACGAGTATTTGAAAACAATAATTTACCTGTATACAGTACCCAGTTGAAAGCGTAACCTGTAACACTATCTGAGACTACGAAGGCTTTTAGTCCCCATTTAGTGGGCTTTTTGGGCATGTATTGAACAAAACCAAGACGACCTTTGAAACCAATCATTGACTCATCCAATGATACTTCCCAAGCTGAAAACTTGACTGAAAATTATCCAAAATTTTGTCCAGAAAAGGACGAATTTTAGGAAGTGGATCATGACCAGGTTGACCTTTGGGAATAAAATGGTTATTATCGTTCAGATGTAAGAACTTGAGAAGAAGAGAGGATCTGTCTCGTTTCATAATAGATGAGAATGTTGAACTGGCAAAGGGCCACGAAGTAGACCAGTAGTCTTCAATAGCTGGATAATGAATTGATTCCATGACAAGTATAAGGCTCAAAAATTTCTTCAGTTCTGGGAGATTGTGCTGCAAGGAATCCCACATTTGTGCTCTTGATCTTGGTCGAATGTTATGGTTCTCAAAAAACTGCTCAGCATACAAATTTGTCTGTCTTCAAGGATGGAGTCAGGAATCATGAGACGAAAAAAATCTATGGGATTTTTGTAACTCATATCACGAATTGGACCTGGAGTGGCAGTAAAGCTGGGACCTACAGTAGTCAAGGAAGAATCTATGCTATCATTCAAAGTTTCATTATTTACCTCCATTTCATCAGCACTAGCAATTTCACTTATATCCTCTTCCATTTCCTCTTCATTGTCACTATTACCACTGCTCTCAGTCTCAGCATCAGAGTTTTCATACCTATCAGCATATTCCTCTTCATCTATATACCCCTCAAAGTCATCCTCAGAGTCTTCATCAAGCATTGATAATACATCCTTGGTAGTATAGGTACACTGGGCCATAGCTGACAAATACCCCTAGCAAGCGTTGCTACTTTACCACTAAATAAATTCCGGTGGCTGTAACCACCGATTGGGCGCCTTAGCCTCCGTGGTACGCATTTGTGGTAAGGGCGTTCTTAAGCATAAATATATGCCCTCCGCGGTCTGCGCGGAGTTTAATTGCGGCATATATATATGCTCGCCGCGGTCAGAGAGTTAAACAGAGAGTTTTTGTTTTTCGTGCTTTCAGTTTGGTATAGCTACAGCTGAGAGATCTGTTTTTAAATTTTATATATTACAAAACCGGCTAGGGTGGTCCTTCGAACATTGCTAACCAATTGAGCTCAGGGACTTACACCCCCTGAACACTGCCTTACCTTGCCGATTCCGTCGCTTTTTAGTCATAATTATTCTCCTTTTTGCCTTACTTTCGCCTCCCTTTGTGAAATCTACACCATTCTCCCTCATCTATTCCACCCACTTTTCAGTTACAACTAATCAATCACTTTCTGCTGAATGTAACGACAATATACCCATTCAGTGTAATACCGATGCTTTACCAAACTGTTTAAGCTCATGAACTATTAATGAATACACACCGTCATCAGTCGTCGTTACTGACACACAAGCATATAGTTACATAGATAATTTTAGAAACCTTCAATGGCAATTCTTAAGTCATGCTAACTTCAGTTCTGTTAGGCGAACGCCTGGGACATGCAAATAGCTAGCTAGAAGTAGCTATGTTAATCAAGTTGTTGACTTAGGTTGGTATAATTCAAAGACAAAACAAGCAAGTAATTGAACAACCATCGAATAATGAGGAACTGATCGCAGAACACGAGGTAACAACAATATATGGAAAATTGTGCACGCGTGTGTAGGCGCACAAACACAGACACACACACAATGTTCGAATGTTCGGTGCGACCGTAGAGTGCACCAGTGCACAGGAGTGTGCACTTCACTGTGGCGGTTGTGAGGTCTTTGTAGACCCGAACATACTGGGGGGCCCAGCAGAAGAGACCATAATGGCAGCTGAGGGGTCACCAGTGTAGGTAGCTGGAGTGGCAGATGTGGAGCCATCTGTAGTGTCTGAAGGGACGGGAGCTGCCTGGGCAACTGCAGATGAGGAGTCATCAAGTAGGTGTAATTTCACTAGGCAGTGGACATTTCTTTTGTAGATGGATCCGTTGCAACGTAGGTCGACGACTCTGACTTTGCCATCTGTGCCTGGATATGTTGCTGTGACCTTGGCGAGCGGCCACCTTCCTCTGGCAAGGGTGTCGTCTTTAACGAAAACGATGTCCCCTACTGTCAGGTTGATGTTGGAGCTGGCACGTTTCCATTTCGCACGGGATTGCAGGTGAGTGATGTAGTAGCCTCTCCAGGCTGTCCAGATGTCGTGCTGCAGTCTCTGGACTAGCTGCCATCTTCGAAGGTGAGACAGTTTGGCATTGCTGTGAGGCTTGGAAGGAAGTGCGAGCAAGGCCCTTCCTATCAGGAAGTGTCCTGGTGTGAGAGTGAGATCTTCCTCTGGGTCGGTAGCGCCGAGGGGAATGAGTGGTCTGCTGTTGAGGGCTGCCTCAACAGAGATCAGAATGGATTCAAATTCTTCATACCTCAAGGGGTGAGGAGCCACTTGTTTCTTGAGGAGCCTCTTCATCTCCCTGACACCCGCTTCCCATATCCCTCCGAAATGGGGAGACCTGGGTGGCGTGAGATGCCATTTGATTTCACGTGTAGCTGAGAGATGTGAGATGGCGTTGGAGGAGTTGTTCAGCATCTTCTGTATCTCCTTGAGCTCGGCTCTTGCTCCCAGGAAGTAGGAGCCGTTGTCCGAGAAGACGACCTCAGGAGTGCCTCGTCGATTGCTGAATCTGGTGAAGGCAACTAAGAACTCCTGTGTGTCTAGAGAAGAGCAGACCTCCAGGTGGATGGCCTTGGTGACCATGCAGATGAAGAGGCAGCAGTAACCTTTGAGCAGTACAGGCTTCCGGGTGTGTCCACGTTTGAGTTGGAAGGGGCCGGCGAAGTCTATCCCGACGACTGCAAAGGGCGGTGCAGGAGAAGTCCTGGCTGCCGGTAGAAGGCCCATCTGTAGAGATTGGGGCCTTGCGTTTGCCTGCTGGCAAGTGGAGCAGGTCTTGGCTATGCGTTTCAGGAATGCCCTGAGGCCAGGTATGTAGTAGCTGTGCCCCAGGATGGACATCAGGATGGACGTCCCAGCGTGCAGCTGCTTCCGATGCTCGGTTTTCACCAACAGTCTAGTAAGGCTGTGTTTGAGTGATAGTGGTGCCAGTTGTCTCGGATATGTAGCTGCTTCTCTCCTGACCCTTCCTGTTACTACCAGAGCGTGTTCGTGTATAGACACGACCATCCCGGCCAGGCAATGTGACCCTGGGATGGATCGCTTCTTTCTGATCCACTGGAATACTTCGGGAAAGGATTCGTGTTGCTGTCGAAGTAGCAATGTCTTCCTGGAATTGGAGAGCTCGTCGGAAGTGAGTGTGGAGTGGCAGACTCG
>WLWD01001093.1_pt1 | contig 118370 bp, 50 predicted proteins | sample 6712731 | NCBI WGS metagenome assembly WLWD01 (sample SAMN12718690, study PRJNA576275) | sponge metagenome | isolation source: marine sponge | host: Mycale hentscheli | place: New Zealand: South Island, Marlborough, Capsize Point | collected 2014-11-01
GAAACTGACAAATTACCAATATTCCTCAGTTATGTGTCCATTGATGTGTTATTACAAAAAGGAAGGACACCTTGATGGCTAAAATGGATTTTAAAAGAACGTATTGAAAAATTCCAACTCAAATTGCTGCTGAAAAGATTATTAGTTCTGAAATCAGAGAAACTGAATTCAATTTTGATTCATACCCCACTGATAATGACATCAGTCGTAATGAATGGAGCAGGCAATGTATACCACACCATCTCCAAGCTTTTTTGAAAATTATTATCTCCTCTCAGCTTAAGCAAGTTAGCATTGGGCATGCAATTATACAAGCTTCACGTAAAGCAGTTATAACTCCTACAATGTTCGGGCTAGGTGTTGAAATGGACCATGTTATTGGGTCAAGATGGCTCATTGATGAATTGTCACAGTTGGGATTTTCAATTACGTATGATGAAGTTAATCGATATAAACAACCTGTGATTGCCTATGAATGCCTTGATAGCATTCTGACTGAGTATTTACCAGGCACATTTACCCAGTGGATAGCAGACAACATTGATCATAATCTGGCAACTCTAAATGGGCAGGGTACATTCCATGGAATGGGTATTATAGCTGTTTCTACCCCTAAAGGTGGGACAGAATTAACCTCAAATTCTCGTGAGATAAAAATGCAAAAACCAATGAAAGTGAGTGAGCTATTGAAGGATCGAGGAGTATCAATTGTTCAATACCTAAGTCCAATCAAGAAAGGCCTTAGCTCTGTAACATTTAAGCCCATTCGTAAATTACAAGTTTCATATACTCGGCCTTCAGAACTAAGCTGTAATCTGCTTTGGCATGCTGGATGGGTTCTTGGGGATGAAGCAATACAGAGACCAAATTGGTCAGGGTTTATGCAGCATATCTTCTCAGATGATGATCACTTACATTCCAAAGGGAAAGTATTATTTCTGCCAATAATTGATCTAAATCCATCAGATGAGACATGTATTTACTCGACTTTGTTATATAATCAGAGGCAGGCTGATAAATATATATTATTCATTTGATACAGGAGAATATCACGAGTCTGTAGGCTTAGTATTTACGCGAGTGCCGCAGGCACGAGCGTAAATACCGCCAATCAGACGAGTGATATTCTCGGGTAACCAATGGATAATAAATTTATTAGGTACTGCTCATGGGTGAATACCTTGGTAACAAGAAATTTACCTAGGAGGACGTAATAACCCAACGTAATAACTATGAACACAGGTGATATGGAAAAATATTGCCCAAAGCCACATCCTGTTTACTTTAATGCATTTTCTATGTGGCAACAGTTATCAGGCTCTGTTCAGTACCTAATAAATTGGACATATCAACACCGTGTTTAACTTTTGGCCAACCCTTCTGGCTAAAGGCAGTCGAAATCATCAAGGCCAAATCCATGGATATTGTTTGTAGACTGTGTGGTTTCCACACATTGATGGGCTACATGGGTAGCATTGGGTCCATGATGAAGGGGTCAGAAATTGAACAAGCTATGGAAACAGTGTACAGTTCAAATGTTGTCACCCACAATATTTCTGGAAAGGCTATTTTAAGGGCTTTGTGTAGTCACATGTTAATTGAGGCTGCACTTGTAGCCAAGCTAATTAAATCAGTCTTGATGACAGACAATAGTGATATTGAAGAATCTGCACAGTTTGACATTGATGATGACATTCAGTATGACTCAGATGCTGGTGCAAGAATAGAAAGTGATAGTGATGGTGATGTCGAAGGTGGAGTTGAGTTGAATGAGTCTGACACATACACAGAGCTTCCATCTGATTGTACTGATGAGGAAAATCAGACATTGGTATAGAAAGAAATGTTGATCAGGGTCCAGAACACAAATTTGCTGCTGCTATACCAGAAAAGATTCAGTCATTGTTCAAAGAAGTTGTTTAACAAATCAAAGCCAGTTTCAACTGCAATAAGTTCAAGGGAATTTGATCTCGCTCGCACTGACTACAGCAGTTCGGAAGGGCAGCCCGAGTTGAAAGTTCGGGCCTAACTGTGTAGCCAGTGAGGGGATCGAAAATGGAGGACTTTGCTGCCCTTGTCGTCTGCCAGGTACAAGGCTCGCTGTCGGGATGGCGACCTTGTGGCAGTAACTTTCGTGGACTTTGGAGTACCGACTGGAGAACTCGGTCTTAGCTTAGGTCCGAATAATCAGATAGCTAGGGTGGGTGGGTAACTACAACATCACTGGTTTGATAACTTCAAAACTATAGGAACTATAACTGAGAACTAAAATGAAAGAATACAATACTGATAACAACTGTAGTCATGGGCAATATCCGCGACTGGCCGCGAGCATTCAGCGAGGCTTTACAGAAATAAAGTGAATGCGTAGTATAGTTTCTTTGGAATGTTCATTGAGGTTGCGTTAGGCCCGCACATTTTCCGGGGCAAGGAAGCCAGAGCCACTGGTGGCAATGCTTTGTGAGTCAGTATTGGAATCTGAATTTTTCAACAGCACAGTTAATCTTTGTACGGCTCGTCGTCATGTACTGTTGCCATCAAAAACATCAACAACTCGAACTAATCCATCTAACATCAACAACTCGAACTAATCCATCTGATCCAGGGTAAGTTTGTGCCACAACAGCAATAGGTATACGGCGATGACTTAGAGTCGATTCCAGAACACCAACTATGTCTCCTACTTGGAGATTAGGTACACGTCTCTTCCATTTGCTTCTTACGTGGTGGAGTTTCAAAAATTTCATCCTTCCACTTTGACCAAATGCTTGCAGTGAGTCTCTTAATTAGGTTCCATCGACGTAATCAAGTAATATTACCATCAAGTTCTTGCACTGGAGTTGGGCAGCTAGTAGTGGACGCCCAATAAGAAAATGTCCAGGAGTTAATGCTGATGAGCCATCCTCTTGGTGTGCTTCAAACTGAGCCATTGGACTGGAATTTAGAGTAGCTTCAATGTCAGTTAGAATGGTGGCAAGGTCTTCAAAATATAATTTTTGATCACCAATTATTCTGATAAGAATTCTTTTCATCTCTCTCATTCCAGCTTCCCATAAGTCCACCTTGATGAGGAGATTGAACGGGTATGAAATGCCATTTAATATGCCTTGATTGAGAGTATTTTTTAATCATCTGTTGGACTTTCCTGGAAGTTAAAATTGTTTGCAGTTCACGTTGTGCTCCGATAAAATTCCGTCCATTGTCACTATAAACATTGTGTGGTAGTCCTTGACGATTAACAAATCTTCTGAACGCAGCTAAAAAAAAGCCTCAGTCGATAAATCACAGACAAGTTCCAGGTGAATGGCCTTTGTAACGGCGCAAACAAACACTGCTACATTAGCTTTGTGGTTGGTGGGTTTTCTAGGATTGCCTCTATTTAAAATCAGCAGACCAGCATAGTCTATTCTAACATTCTGGAATGGTGGGGCAGGGCAGATTCTGTCGGCAGGTAATTGGCCCATTTGCTGAGTACACGGAGTAGCATTCGTTCTACGGCAGGGAACACATTCGTGCACAGTCTTCCGTGCAAGTGATCTGAGTCCAGAAATATAAAATTCTTCAGCTGTCAGTGCCATCAAGACTCTTGCACTGGCATGGTGGTGTAGATTATGAAGATCTTTCAATAATATGTTGAAAAATGTGAGTTTTTACAGAGAATTGCTTTCTTCTTTAATTTTTGCATTGCACAATCTTCCACCAACTCTAATGATTCTCTCTTTATCCAGGTAAGGAGCAAGTCTGCTAATAGGTGACTTTAATGATACCTGCTGGTTGTGAATAAATTGTTGCAATTCTGATCCAAAATGAATCTGCTGATGCTGAATAATTAGCTGGACTTTGGCTAAATGAAGTTCTTGATCTGTTAGTGTGGGAGGTAATTTGGACTTGCGCTGGACTTTTAGCTTCCATCGTATTGCATAGGCTCTGAATTTGGTCAGGCGAAAAAGGGAAGAAAAGTATTTGATTTCATCTGGTTCCTCCATGACTTGTACAGTAAGTACTGGAGCTGGTTTTTGTGTGTCTTCATCAATTGGTGGATTACCTATGTCAGTCCTTATAGGCCAAGAAACTGATGATTCAGATAACCATGGTGGACCTTTCCACGACAATTCCTTTTCAGTCAATTCTTGAGGAAACACTCCTCTTGAAGCTAAATCTGCTGTATTGACATCGGTTGCAACATAACGCTACTTGGATGCTGGTAATAGGTCAGTAGTAGCAAAAACTCGGTTGAGGACAAACATGGATCCCTTTGGCGGTGGATTTCTTAGCCAACCTAGTACGGCAGTAGAATCACACCATGCGAACAGATTACTGCTTGGCACATCTAGGTCTACGGCAGTAGTAGAAATAAGTTAAGCTAGAAGCTTTGCCGCTCACAATTCCAAACGTGGTATGGATAAATCTTTGATAGGAGCAATCCTAGTCTTTGCCGTTAAAAGACTGATGGTAACAGTAGAATCACGGTGTAAATAACGACCATACACGACGGCACCATAAGCTATTCGAGAAGCATCTGAAAATCCATGAAGCTGTATTTGCTGCGCTGCACGGTTGCTTGTTTCTCCACGAGTTTTCTTGACATTGGAAATTTGTTGACTGCAGGTAATTCACTATTCCACCTAATCCAAACAGTATGTAGGTCAGATGGAATGACTTCGTCCCAGGAAATGCCAGATTTCCAAAGTAACTGTAGTAGATGTTTAGCTTTCACTGTGATGGGAGCAAACCATCCTAGGACGTCAAAACCTTTGCGGTCTGAGAAGCTATTATTCTTTTTGTAGGTTTGGTAGTAATTGGATTGGGGAGTTGCCACAAACAGTGTATCGGTGGTGATGTTCCAGTGCAGTCCTAAAGCTTTGCGACAGCCTAACTCAAAGTTTGTGCCTATTTTTAGGGGCTATGTTTCACGTAAATCCTCAGGAATAGTAGCTAGGAGATCAGGAGAGTTGGTCCTCCAATTCCTAAGGCGCATATGTCCACGTTGAAAAAGAGCGTTTATGTCTTGTCTAACTTCTTGTGCTTCTTGAATATTGGAGGTTCCATGGAGAAAGTCGCCCAACAGTTTAGAAAAAGGACAATAGTAATAAAGGGGATTTATCTAGTAAGATTACAATAATAACGATTGTATGTGTTGTGCTGTGTGTATGGATGTGCAGGAATTAAAAATTAGTAGACACAAGAGATGCAGTAGGAAGTTTCTTGGAATAATTCTGAGCAATACGCCGGAGTGTTGCTGTGGCTAAGAATGTTGAAGAAGTAACGCCAAATGTAACTCTCGTATTTCTCCAGTCTTCAATTTTTCCGTCGTCTTCTCGCACCAAATAGCGGTGGAGGTCTCTGTCTTCCTGATTCAACGAAACTTCTCGGAATATACGTGAAATATCAGCACTGTAAGCTATAATCATAGAGACGAAAACGTTGTAGAATAGTCGTCAGTTTCGGGTACAGAGATGGACCAGAAATAAGAACATCATTGAGAGATTGTCCAGATGCTGATTTGGCAGAGGCGTCACAAACAACCCTTAACTTAGTAGTTGTTGATGATACTTTTTCCACTTTATGCGTTGGAAGGTAAAATGTCTGGTGGCATGGCTTGTTCAAATCTTCTACAGGAACCTTTTCAGCATGATTTTGAACAGCATAATCCTTTACTTGTTTTACATATGCATCTAGGGTACCATTGCGTCGAAAAAAGCGTTCATTTTGGAGAAATCGTTTCTAGGCTAAGGGTCTAGATTCTCCGAGCAGTGGAGCTAATTTTTTTCTTGGAAAACGAACTTCGTAACGTCCGTCCTTTAGGCGAGTTGTTGACTTGTTGAATAAGTCAATAGCTTTCTAATCTTCCGAAGCAAGGGAAGGCTCTTCTTGGGTTGGAACTTCTTCTTGTTCAAAAAACTTCTTCAATAGTTCGTCAGTGCTTGTATCTTCATAGTCAGCATGGTAACAGGGATAAACAATTTCTTTATTCTCGGAGTCTTCATAAATTTGAGTATCGCCTCCAATGACCCAGCCAAATATAGCTTCGATGGCCACTAAATCTCGATCAGGAGCGTCCTCAATACTCATATGTCGGCGACATCGTTTGGCATATTTGATACCAATGAGAAGGTGTACTCTGCAAGATTTACCGAAGTATGGATCTGCTAATGTTTTGTCTCGAAGAAAATCTAGTTGGTAAACAGCATCAAGATTTTGAGCTCGGTGTCCTTCACAAATGTGATCAACTACGTGAGCTTTTATCACAAGCTGAGGAGCCGTGGAATTCACTGATGAATTCATATTGACTGACAACGCTGTTGCTCGGAGTAGATCCACCACCAAGTCCACAGATATAAATGCTGCTTTTCTGTTTTGAGGTTTTCAGAGTATTTGCTAGTTGTGAGGTGATCAGAGACATAGCAGCTCCTGGATCTAAAACTGCTCTTGTACGTTGGACATTACACTCGGATGACACGTCTACCTAAGCTGTTTGAAGGAGTATAGAACCTGGTGAATTGTTCAAAGCTTGTAGAACAGGAGCAACATCATTAACATGCCTAACATTACCATTGGTCTGAACTAAAGGGGGGTTGATAACAGCAGGAGGAGTTGATCGGTGCAACAAGGTATGGTGCTTTCTACCACAATGCTTGCAATTCTTGCGACTATTGCAAGAACCTACTATGTGATCACTTGAAAGGCAGTTATAGCAAAGTCTTTTCTGTCTCACTCCTTCATTCCTTTTGTCGACATTCTGACTGATCAATATAAGACACTTAAAGGTATAGTGACCTTGTTGACAGTAGTTGCAGTTTGGTAACTTTGCCTCTTGGACATGTAGAACACGTTCATTCTGTTTCTTCTCTTTGTATGGCAGCTTCGTTTTATTTTGACTCGTCGTTATGGTCGAATTTGCGTCTTCCACGGGACGATCATCTCGGGTTGCGTATTTTCGTTTAATAATGAAATCGGTGAGCTGTTCAAGAGTTGGAGGGTGGTGTGAACTGGCAATGTGGCTTTTCCATTCTTGTTTGGATAGTCCAGTCATGAGGGGAGACAATATGCCACACACCAATTGTTCAGCTGTGAAGCCTTTAGTGACCAGCAAACCTTCTATATGGCCCTCAATAGTCCTCAAGAATTCACTTAAAGACTTATTGTCGTCTTTCACGGACTTCATAGCTAACATTATTGTCAAGTGGTGGTTAAAGATAAGGCGAGGCTGATCAAATTCACGTTAAAGAGCTTCTACTACCTTGGCATAGTTTCTGGATTGAGAAGCTTGCCTAACTATGTCTTTGGCTTCATATGATTGCATAGCTTCCTCTAAACAGCCAATTTTCTCAAGGTCAGACAGAGCAGTTTCTCGTTCTAACCTACCTTCATAAATTCCCCAAAAATTGTGCCAATCAATAATCTGTCCAGAAAACTTAGGAAGAGCTAACTTATAGTGTGTAGTGCGCCTTGGAGGCGAAATAGAAGAAGTAGAAGTAGTAGTAGTTGGAGGCGAAGATATTGAAGAGCCGTCGTCGACACATTCTTCGTCGATTCGGATGCTTATTCGTTCGAGTACTTCGTCGATTTTATAGTCTAATGATTTTAGTTCTTCTATGGATGGCATATATACCATGTCTTCTCTGAGAGCTTCAATTTTGGTTTCTTGTTCACTGAGGTCGGCTTTGGTTTTGTCACCGCTAATTTTGGATTTTGCTAGAATTTTTTCGAGTTTGCTGATGATATATTTTCCCTTGCCAAGAATTTTGTAGGTGTACAATTTATCTAAATACAACTTTTGTATGTGACGGTTTTCTGCTAGTTGGGAATCAGTCTAATCTTCCACATAAAAGTCTCTACCTTTTAGTTCACCATTCTCTTTGCGACAGTTTCGTATTGGTAAACAGCTGTTAGTAATTTGTCATAACGTCTCTGAAGTTCGGATATATCAAGATCATCTAGGGATGTGGTGATACTTTGTATGTATGTATTTGCTCGGGTAACACAAGACTTCTTCGTTCCTCGAAGTTTTCGTAAATCGGATAAGTCATCATTTTCTTGAATAGATTCTTCGAAGGTTGCCATAGCAATAAATTCAAATATGAAATGGTTAAATGCCTGAAAGACTATATGGAAAGGTCAAAGTAGTAAGTTATTCTGTTGATTCTGGACTTTGACCACTAGTTTGAAGTATCCGGCTCGAAGGACCAAAAATGATCTCGCTCGCACTGACTACAGCAGTTCGGAAGGGCAGCCCGAGTGGTAAGTTCGGGCCTAGCTGTGTAGCCAGTGAGGGGATCGAAAATAAAAAACTTTGCTGCCCTTGTCGTCTGCCCAATACAAGGCTCGCTGTCGGGATGGCGACCTTGTGGCAGTAACTTTCGTGGATGTTGGAGTACCGAGTGGAGGACTCGGTTTTAGCTTAGATCCGAATAATCAGATAGCTAGGGTGGGTGGGTAACTACAAATTCACTGGTTTGATAACTTCAAAACATTAGGAACTATAACCGAGAACTAAAATGAAAGAATACAATACTTATAACAACTGTAGTCATGGGCATAAACCGTGACTGGCCGCGAGCGGTCAGCGAGGCTTTACAGAAATAAAGTGCATGCGTAGTATAGTTTCTTCGGAATGTTCGTTGAGGTTGCGTTAGGCCCGCACAGAATTAGCCAAATTAGTGAACTCATTGGATTTGTACAAAGACATGTTAGCAGAAAAATCACCAACTGCAAATTTATGGCTGCAATAAATTGATTACGTTGAAATACTTAAATTATTTATATGATCGGAAAGAACAGCAAATTGGAATCTGCATCTTGTAGCAGTGGGAAAGATGTTGAACCACTTCGCAGTAACAGTTCATATTAACTATACTAAAAGTGCTCGACTTTATATGCAAGAAATGCAGGAGTTACTGACAAATCACCCATCTGTATATCAGTACTTTGAGTAAGGACATCATGCTGTACAAAGGAGTAGTAGGCACTGGGCAGGCTTATGGCCTGATCTGGTTATTGAACAGGTAATGATGCGATCCATCAAAACTCGTGGTGGGTTAACTCGAGGGAGTGAAATGACTGAATCTGTTCGATTGCAGTGGGTCTCTAGTCTTCATAAGTGTGTGGAATTCATGATGCAATGACGACTGCCACTAACTTGAAGCATAAAGCTAGTATGAAACACATTGAGTTAGGCATTTCTCGGTGTCAGAGGGACTTCGAAGATCTGTGCAAAATTCAAGTCTGGTTAAGTCAGCATGAGCCATTTGATATGAATGAAGGAAGGCTTCAATCCTTGTCATCTGGTTTAACTGCTACTTGTGATGATGGTATTAATTGTCATCGAACAGAAGAAATTGGAGCAGAAATACAACTGCTGGATAATGTAAGCGTCACTGAAGCCACTATCAAATGCAGCAGACAAATAAAATCATTAGATCGCTTGTATCCATGAGTTCAAATCAATAAGAAAAAAATTCAAATTGATCCTAACATCCTGTTGTATAGGTTAATAGCCATTTTATAAAGAAAAGAAGAAATGACTCTATTTTTGATTATGAATTGACCACAACACCAACTTCCCTCTTCAAAGATAACATTATGCGTAAAGCCAACAAAGTACAACTAGCAACAGCTCTCAAGCAAGGAGTAAAACCTTGTGAGCATGACGACAGAGCTTTTTATGTTCTTGATGGAGGGGCTCTCCTTCACAGAGTAAAATGGGGAAAGAAAGCTACTTATAAAGATATAGTGGTACAATTATGTTCAATATGTTCAGGGAAAGTATGGACATGCACATGTTATTTTTGATGGCTACAATCAAGGGGCATCAATAAAAATTGATGAACATCAAAGAAGAATTACAAAAATGTGTGCAGATATTCATGTTTCTGAGTTAACAGAAGCCTGTGAGAATCAGCTAACTTTTCTTGCCAATGAGCACAATAAAGCACAGTTTATATCATTATTGTGTGAGTACTTGAAAATTATTTCACAAGTTGTTACCCAGAGTGCTGGAGATGCAGATGGATGCAGATGGTATGATAGTTGAGCGTGCTATTCAACTTGGCAAAAGAAGATAATGTAGTCACGATAGTAGCTGATGATACTGATATAATGGTCCTTGTGTTGTATCATTGTAAAAACACTATGTCCGACATTTACTTCCAATCTGAACTGAAAAGGTCACAAAAAAAAAGTGAACATATGGAAAATTCGTAATCTTTCAGCAAAAGCTGGAGATGTGGTTGTCTCTAATATTATTTTTATCCATGCATGGAGTGGTTGCGAAACAACATGTGCAACATTTGGACATGGCAAAACTACTCTGATGAAGAAAGTCCAGGACTCAAATGAACCACAAGACGTATCACACATGATGTGTGATCCACTAATAACCGAAGAACAGGCTGGTAGAATTTGTAACCGCATATTTGTTATAATGTATGGTGGTAAAAAAGTTGATTCCCGTTGTTGTTTGAGGCATGCCAAATTCATGGAAATGGCTACTTAAAGCAAGTTCGGACTCGATCCCAAGAAGCTCCCACCTACAGAGAAAGCTGGATACTATCATAGTTTGCGTGTTCACCTCAAATTATGATTTGGAGGTTCCTCAGCGGGAATGATCTTGATCCACAACAATGGGGGATGGAAACGTGTAAGGAATATGCTAGTGCTAGTGCCAGTGCCAGTGCCTCGGGCCTTCGGCCCTCGGTTGTGTAAATCCCATACCGACCTCCACCTCGTAATGTAACCGACTTGTACCATGGCTCTAGGCTATAAGAAACGCATAACAACCATTTTTTCTGTAGCAACCAAAAAGTGCTATGGAAGAGGACGAGCTAGACACTATTTTGTCTCACTTTGACTGCGACAAATTTCTAGCCCAGTTAAACGACCCGAAACCTGACTCCATCTTCCTAGAGTCCCTTAATCAGCCTACATCTCGCTTTGCCACTCCAGTCAGTGATAGTGAGCTCCAAGAAGCGTCACTGAAGCCACTATCAAATGCAGCAGACAAATAAAATCATTAGATCGCTTGTATCCATGAGTTCAAATCAATAAGAAAAAAATTCAAATTGATCCTAACATCCTGTTGTATAGGTTAATAGCCATTTTATAAAGAAAAGAAGAAATGACTCTATTTTTGATTATGAATTGACCACAACACCAACTTCCCTCTTCAAAGATAACATTATGCGTAAAGCCAACAAAGTACAACTAGCAACAGCTCTCAAGCAAGGAGTAAAACCTTGTGAGCATGACGACAGAGCTTTTTATGTTCTTGATGGAGGGGCTCTCCTTCACAGAGTAAAATGGGGAAAGAAAGCTACTTATAAAGATATAGTGGTACAATTATGTTCAATATGTTCAGGGAAAGTATGGACATGCACATGTTATTTTTGATGGCTACAATCAAGGGGCATCAATAAAAATTGATGAACATCAAAGAAGAATTACAAAAATGTGTGCAGATATTCATGTTTCTGAGTTAACAGAAGCCTGTGAGAATCAGCTAACTTTTCTTGCCAATGAGCACAATAAAGCACAGTTTATATCATTATTGTGTGAGTACTTGAAAATTATTTCACAAGTTGTTACCCAGAGTGCTGGAGATGCAGATGGTATGATAGTTGAGCGTGCTATTCAACTTGGCAAAAGAAGATAATGTAGTCACGATAGTAGCTGATGATACTGATATAATGGTCCTTGTGTTGTATCATTGTAAAAACACTATGTCCGACATTTACTTCCAATCTGAACTGAAAAGGTCACAAAAAAAAAGTGAACATATGGAAAATTCGTAATCTTTCAGCAAAAGCTGGAGATGTGGTTGTCTCTAATATTATTTTTATCCATGCATGGAGTGGTTGCGAAACAACATGTGCAACATTTGGACATGGCAAAACTACTCTGATGAAGAAAGTCCAGGACTCAAATGAACCACAAGACGTATCACACATGATGTGTGATCCACTAATAACCGAAGAACAGGCTGGTAGAATTTGTAACCGCATATTTGTTATAATGTATGGTGGTAAAAAAGTTGATTCCCGTTGTTGTTTGAGGCATGCCAAATTCATGGAAATGGCTACTTAAAGCAAGTTCGGACTCGATCCCAAGAAGCTCCCACCTACAGAGAAAGCTGGATACTATCATAGTTTGCGTGTTCACCTCAAATTATGATTTGGAGGTTCCTCAGCGGGAATGATCTTGATCCACAACAATGGGGGATGGAAACGTGTAAGGAATATGCTAGTGCTAGTGCCAGTGCCAGTGCCTCGGGCCTTCGGCCCTCGGTTGTGTAAATCCCATACCGACCTCCACCTCGTAATGTAACCGACTTGTACCATGGCTCTAGGCTATAAGAAACGCATAACAACCATTTTTTCTGTAGCAACCAAAAAGTGCTATGGAAGAGGACGAGCTAGACACTATTTTGTCTCACTTTGACTGCGACAAATTTCTAGCCCAGTTAAACGACCCGAAACCTGACTCCATCTTCCTAGAGTCCCTTAATCAGCCTACATCTCGCTTTGCCACTCCAGTCAGTGATAGTGAGCTCCAAGAAGCAAAATTGAGTTCTGTCCCCAAAAATACAGACAAAAGTACAAGCTGGGCTGTAAATATTTGGAAAGAGTGGAGTGCTCACAGGCATAAAACTTGCGTATCACACAGTGAATGGCCCACACATCTCATGATAACGCTACCTAGAGAACTTGACTACTGGCTGAGCAAGTTTGTCCTGGAAGCTAGGAAAGCTAACGGCGATTGCTATCCTACCGATACTTTATACAACATCTGTTGTGGGTTACTTCGATATATTCGTCAGAATAGGCCTGAAATAAACATATTCAAGTCCCACACTTTTGCTGGCTTTCAGAGGACTTTGGATGGCGAAATGAAGCGTCTGCGCTCTACTGGTTTAGGAGCAAAAAGGAAACAAGCAGAGCCCATCACTATTGAAGAGGAAAACCTACTTTGGGAAAAAGGTGTACTAGGAGATAAATCCCCACAGGTGCTACTAGACACTTTGCTCTTTCTCTGTGGAATTCACTTCGCACTACGCAGTGGTGAAGAGCACCGCAGTCTTCAAATCACACAATTAGAGCTGATTTGTCCTCCCCGCGGTGGTCCAGCTCGCCTAGTTTATACGGAAAACTATTCCAAAAATAACCAAGGGGGATTGCTGCATCGCAAAATAAAGCCAAAAGAAGTAACCTGCTACGAAAACAAGGAAAATCCCAGTAGATGCCTGGTTAAGTTGTTTCAAAAATATGTGAGCCACCGGCCATCGGGACCAACCTGTTTTTACCTGTCACCACTTCGAAAATTGAAGAACAATATTTGGTATTCCAAAGTACCTGTGGGGCATAATACTTTGGCAGGAACAGTAAATAGAATTTGCAAAGAAGCAGGGGTGACTGGATATAAAACAAACCACTCACTCAGAGTAACCAATGCCACACGGTTATTTCAAAATGGCATTGAGGAGCAGCTAATCATGTCCAATACTGGACATAGGAGTTTGGATGGGGTTAGGTGCTATAAAAGAATAAGCGAAGAGCAAAAACAGCACATGTCAGATGTTCTCAATTCAGCAACAAATGGACACCAACCTGATGATGATTACCAGCCAGGGAATTTAAAGAAGCCAAAGCTGACAACTGCACCAGCATCAACTACAAAATCTTTATCTGTACAAAACAAGTCCTCTACTTTCAATGTTTCTACAAATAATAATCCACCAATCTTCAATATTGAAGGGTGCTCTACTGTAACCATCAACTACAACTCTTGCTAATCTATTTTCATAAACTAACTCTACTGTCATATCATCCATTAGCTAGCTCTGTGAATGTTTAATTTGCACTTGTACTGTATTAGTTTGATTAATAGTAATATAATCAAAATTATCCAATAAGAGCAAAGAGAGTAAAGAGGCAGATTCTGAGCTGAAAAAACTTCTGGCACCTTCCTCGTTGGTCGCCGCTTCGCTTAGCTACAGATCGTAATTCTAGGCCACGGGCAAAAAATATTCACTTCCTAGGAGGTGTATAAGTGATTTATTCACCCCGAATTGAGAAATCTGATTGGACGGTTTGAACGAACCATGGTACAAGAGTTGTCAATCCAAAACTATCTTGCAAAAACGAGAAACAATCTAGATGTGCAAAATCAATATACAAAAGTTGCAAATGTTTGGGAACATTTAATGTTGGGTGTAATTTGACAATGGACTCGTTTAACGACTGTGCATTTAACAATGATGAAGCAGATTTGACAATGGTTTCGTATGTTCTAGATGCAACCAGACATGTAATGAGTATTGTTCAAATTTTGAGTGATGACACTGATGTCTTTCTTTTGTTAGTCTATTGAATATACAAAGCTTCTATTGAATCTGAGATCCGGATTGAACGATGGAATAGAATTATTTTGGATATCAATGCTATTTGTGCCAACTTAGGACCAAAATTCCTTACTTTGAATGCATGTGTGGGCATAGGAGAGCTGCCCACATTCGAGAGCTAGAGTGAGAAAAGAAAATAAGAGAGAAGAGGAGCAATGAGAAGACAGAATGCAAAGGGAACTCTAGTTTATGCTTTATGTCACTTACGAGTTTATGTTTTATTATATTTATGTATCATGCCATTTATGTTTAAGTTGTGGAAGTGTGTATCGTTTGGAACATTAATGTTTGTGCGCAGGTCATCGGTAGGATTTTAGTCATGCTTTGGTGTATCATTTTCATTGGTCAGTTGGCGAGTGGACTCATATTCATAAGTCCCCACGCCACGTGTGTAGTTCAGTTCAGCACTTGTAACAAATACGTTTAACTCAAGTGAGGCATCCTCTAAGCTGAACTCTGGTGGCAGCGACACTTCGCTGTCCATCAGAACTTTGGTTGCTTGCATTGTGCGCAGGGTGAGCATATACACCATCCACACCCCCACAGATTTTGGTGGCAGTGGTGGGTTCCTTGAGAAGGAAACGTTCGACTCGGGATCTCAAAGAACGAAAGGACCAGGAGACTACCATGGTGTCTGCGTGTCCCGACAATCTACGTCCACGGACGGAGATACTTTGACCAGTGTGGAAATATTCTACCCTACCACGGCCTACGGACTAAGAATTCAACCTTACCCTTGCTATGGCATAGGAAGGGAACGCGCTCTACTTGTTGCGGCAGAGGATAGCAAATCACCAGGGCCCTTGCTAAGGCAGTGGGAGACCTAAGACTGAGAGGAGAGAAGAAGGAATGGGAAGGAAAAAGGATCATTGGAAAGGAGGCTTGGACAGCCCTTAGAGACTTGCGTCGCTGGTAGTGAAGTTGTGTGTGTTAGTGGATTTTAAAGTTGTAATTCGTAATCTTCATTGATTATTTCTAATTGCGTGTAGTACTCATTTTGTATTCACTGTGTTCCAGTTTTGCAATCACAGGGTCTGTACGGAGTACGAGTTTGCTTGCCCTCTATGACAGAGCCTGGACCCAGTGAGGATAGGAGGAGGACTAAGAAGTTGTCTCGAGTGAACATCGATAAGGGACTCTACCGGCCTAAGGGGCGACCAGTTGTGAAAACTTGATCACCTTATCCATTCCGATTGTCGGAAGTGAAGTATGAGAAAGAGTGAGAAGGAGAGTCAGAGTTAGTGGAGGACAGTGAGGTTGAGATATTGCAAGAAGAGATGTCGAGAAGAGGAGAAGAGAGCTAGGTAGCATCGCTGTTGCGGTACTTGGTAGAACGAGATGAGAAAGATAGAGAAGAGAGGAAAAATGCTGAGGAGTTGAACAGAAAGGCAAAAGAAGAAGAGGCAGCCAGAAAGAGAGAGGAGGAGGAAAGAGATAGGAGACGCAGAGAGGAAGGAGAAGACAGACGGCTAGGAGAAGAAGCAGCCTCCCGCAGAGAGGAGGAGGAGCGACGGAGAACGTTGATACTTGAAGACGACAGAGTACGTGAGAGACGGTAACTATTGCAGAAAAAGCTAATGGGGTTAGGAGTTTATATGGAGGGAAGCGAGATTGGAGATTATTTGGGGAAATTAGAGAGAATAATGAGAGAGGAGAAAGTGAGTGAGAGTGACTGGCGGGAGAGGTTGTACCCCAGGTTACCTGAGACTTTGTGCATGAGAGTGGCACAGGCCAGGGATAGTGAGGAAGAGTATGGGGAGATTAAGACAATTCTATTGAAGGCTACGGGGGTAACGGCAATAACCTACGGAAATCAGCTGTTAAAAGCCAATAGGACTTGTTTAAGGGCATGTCTGCCTGGGAAATAGCGAATTGGTTATTGAGAGTGACAAAGGGAAAGTGTCAGGGGAGTAAGAGTATCGAGGAATGTATGTTGGCTATAGCGTTGGCTGTATTAAGGAGAAGTTTGCCACAGAGTGGGAAGGCATTCTTAGAGATGAGAAAAATTTGCGAGTGGGGGGAATTGAGAGAGGCTGTGGAGTACTGGATGTCCGGGAGACAGAGAGGGAACTTTTACAAGCCTCTGGGCAGCGGGCCCAGTGAGGTGAATAGAGGATATAGGGGAACTGTGGATAAAAAGAGTTGGTATGGGTGCGGAGGAAAGGTCCAGGGTGGTGGTTCAGGGGATAAAGTGGGTAGATCGTATGGGGGTATAACATGTTACAGTTGTGGTGAAAAGGGGCACCGGTCGAGTGAGTGCAGGAGAGAGAGACAGGGTAATAGCTACATTGCGAGAACACCTACCTACTATAACTGCGAGAAGGTGGGACACAAAAGTCCGGAATGTACGGCCAGGAAGGGGTCTGTCACCGTTAAAAAGGAGACTACCCCAACCCAGATGTCCATGCTTAGGCAACCAAGATGTCCATGCTTAGGCAAGCCAAGTCAGGACAGGCTGGGAATGTAGCGTAAGGGCTGGCTCTCTTCCATGAATAGGCTAAATTTACCACTAGAAGTGCTACTGCTGGATACACAAATGAGTCCAAGATGCATGGCACGATGAAGAGTATTCTGGGGAAGTGCATAGATGATGGGTTGGATTGGGTATGACAACTGTGTTTCGTATTGTTTGTGTTAAAGCAGATGCCGCATGCCGATTCAGGTTATAGTCCCTTCGACATGGTGTACGGGTTTCGGGTTAGGACGCCCTCTGACGCCCTATACCACGGGTTGTATGAGGTGGAGGCTGAGAGACTAAATGTGTGTGAGTGGGTGACTAGAATGGCAGAGAGGCTAGAGAATGTGAGAGACAGTGCAGCTTTGAGAAATGCTAAAGGAAAGGAGAGTAGGTTACAATACTTGAATAGCGGGACTAAGATGAGAGAGTTCAAAGAGAGAGATCTGGTCTTATACAGAGTACAGGGAGGACTTGTAAGTTGTCGGATTCCTGGCAGGGTCCGTACAAGGTTCTGAAGAGAGTGGGGTCAGTGAATTATAGGATAGGAAGGGTTAGTAGAGAAAAGAACGCTAAGGTAGTGCATGTGAATTGTATTAAGGAGTTTAAGGAGAGAGCATATATGAGGAAATTGGATATAGTAGTTGAAGAACAGGGGGATGAGAGTAGTAAGTTTAGAGGTGAATGCGAGGGGTACAAGAGAGTGAGTAGCAGGGTTTACTGGGGACGTATGACGACGTCTTCTTTGACGGTCCTGGGAGCACTGATCGGGAGAAGATGTCCAACGATACTGGTTATAGTAAGCCAATTCGGCGGATGCCGTATTCAGTCCCTCTATGGAACAGGGAGAAAGTAAAGTAGAAACTGGAGAGTCTGGAGGAGCAGGGAGTTATAGAACGGTGCAGGAGCAATTAGGCATCTCCATTAAGGCCTGTAAGAAAGCCGGACGGCAATGTCAGACTTTGCGTTGACTACCGTCGACTTAACGACATAACGACGAAGGAGCCCAACTACATATGGTCGAGAAAGTGGGTACTGTATGGGTAATGTTCAAAATCTACGTGGCAAAGGGTTTCCACCAGGTGATGGTTGAAGAGAGAGATCGAAATAAGACATGTTTTATTTGCCCTTTTGGGAAATTTAGATATTGTCGTATGCCATTTTGACCAATAAATACTCCATCCGTGTTTCAGAGATTAATGGAAGAGGTTCTGGTGGAGTGCAGAGATCGCGCGAACGTTTATATCGACGACATTTTGGTTGTGTCAGGAGATTGGAAGAGTCATTCAAGACATTTGGAGAGTGTTTTGGAGACCCTGAGGAAGAATGGCCTGACTTGATAGAGGTCGAAAGGTAGTTTTGGAAAAAGAACATAGGAGTTCTTGGGTCACCAATTGGGTGGTGGCACTATCAGTGTGACTGAGGCAAGGGTTGAGGCTATTCGTAATCACCCTATGCCGAAGTCGAGGAAGCAGCTGCGAGCCTTCCTGGGTCTGGTGGGTTTCTACAGGAGGTTCATTCCTGGATTTCATCGATAGTCCTCTGTCCTCACGCTCACACTTCGACGGTAAAGTCTGGGGTGGTGAGTTGGACAAGTCCAATGTTGGACGCTTTTCATGCTTTGTGTAACAAGTTATCTGTATCAGTGCGTTTATGTGTTCCATGTGTAAGTGATGTGTTTGTTGTAGAGAGCAATGCGAGCTCGACAGGCGTCGGAGCTGTCCCTTTCCTTGGTTCGGAACGACGAGAAGTTGCCCGTCGCCTTCTTTTCTAAGCAGTTAAAAGGGAATTACAGTGCCCAAGTGTTGGAGGGCCTGGGTATTTATGAAGCCATCAGGCAATTTGCATATTTCTTGTATGGTCCTAAATTAACAGTGGTGACAGACCATAAGGGTCTAGTGAATATGAGATGTGGAAAGCAGGAGAACAGGAGAATTTATAATTGGTGTTTGAAGTTGTCTATGTACGATTTTGATATTGTGTATCATGCAGGAGAGGAGAACGTTGTTGCTGATGATCTCAGAAGGTGCCATGGAAAGACTGACGTCAGTGACCATGTCACCCAGCTCATGAAGGACGGGGGAGATGTGGGCATACGAGAGCTGTCCACATTCGAGAGCTAGAGAGAGAAAGGAGAATAAAAGAGAAGAGAAGCAAAGGGAACTAGTTTATGTTTTATGTCACTTACGAGTTTATGTTTTATTATATTTATGTATCATGCCATTTAAGTTTAAGTTGTGGAAGTGTGTATTGCTTGGAACATTAATGTTTGTGCGCAGGTCATCGGTAGGATATTAGTCATGCTTTGGTGGTTTATTTTCATGGGTGGTACATAAAAACTTCTAGTAGTTCGGGCTAGAAATCCAAATTTTTTGGCCAACCTTGTTTTTGTATAATATTTTTAAACATATTTTAGTCAATTTATTCTCGCTAAATCATAATTTATTGAATGCCAGTGGCAAAAACGAGAATTTTTATGTACGTATTTAGTTCTCTGACATAGCATTAATTCAATTTTTAATCTGTCGAGTTTCTGTTGGTGCACTGTTATTTACTTATATGCTAATTTCCATCGCTTTGTGCAATATGCTTGTTTTCTGTAAGTTCTATGAAATATTTTTTTAAAGAAAAAATGATTGCCAATTTTGTAAAATTGGGAAACTCAGGGAAATTGTAAAAAATTAAAATGGTCGCCATGATCAGATCAAACAAATTTATTTCAGGTAACATATTTAGTATATAATTCTTAGGTATGTAAAAAAAATTTATTTTTGATCAATGTTGAGGAAAGATACATCACAATAATTCCAAATGAATACATAAAAACTATTGACCACGAAGGAAACGTAATACATAGTAGAATTAATTTCTGATTGTACTTTTTAGTTCAAGATATTACAAAATCGAAATTATACTTCTTTTCAAATTAAATATATGATTTAGTAACACAGTTGTATATTGTGTTGGATAGTTTGAAATGTGAGGTATTCTTGCAAGATTTAAAAATATATAATAGTATTTGTTTGTTTAATAAGTAACTATAAAGCTTTAGGAATGTTTATAAATTTATTTCAGAAAAGAAACAAAACACACTCACACTGTTCTACTCTGAGAAGTCTTCCTAAAGAATTACTCATCATGTTACTTTTATTGTTCTGCTTTCAACATAGACTTCTTATAAGATTACATACAATTTCATTTAATTATTGAGCTACTACATTATGACTTTTTTTTTGAGATAATGTGTTTCCATCTTGGGGACTATCAACAGTGCCGAATGGCTTACTTATTTGTTTATTTATGTTAGTTCTCATATGACATTTATTAACAATTCTGGAGACAGTGTAATGCTTCTGATTGCCAATCTTGATTGCCATTAGATCTCCAAATTGTTCAACGTGAAGACATTCTATATTACTGGATGATGTCGACAAATAATAAGATCGATTGTAGCTGCAAAATCAAGAGTGTGCATTTTGAGCAGATAAAATAAGGTGGAGAACCTATACTTTGATGGAAAATATATCATATTAATTCTATTTTGTTACATGCTTGGGTGATTCCAATACAACTGTTTTGGCAGCTACTAAAAGCTACTTAAGGCAGTTTAAGGCCCTCCAATATACCCAAGGTTAATTCAGCGATTAAACTTAGTGTATATTAGCACAGCAAGACATGCCTACAACTAATTGTGCACATGGACAGCACTGGGTATGCGGCACGAAAGTGAATCTTATCTTAAATAGTAATGATGTGCTACGGGTAAAGTAAATTGGAATCGTATGAGTATGTACGTAAAATAATAAATGAAGGAGAATACGAATACTGGAGGAGTATTCTACAGCAGTCAGAGTATTAATGAGAACTTTTAAGTTATGCTACAAATTGATAACTGAGGAAATTGGGAAGTGAATGAATGATAAATGAAAAATGAGTGGTGTGTATTTAGTCTATACATGTCATGGTTGTTTAGTCTACTTAACACGAGAAGATGTAATGTGAATAAGTAAATTTTGAATAAAGTGATAGGTAAATAGTGGTAGCTAATCATACAAAAAGTAAACAATGACTATTCTATTTAGTTAATGTGGGGTGATTTTAATCACACATCTTCCTGAATCAAAGTGGCAAAAAAGTGCCTTGTAAATCTTTGCTAACAAAAAAATACGCAAAATGTTCCATAGTACACAACACAATATAGGCCTCAATTGCCACAGCTTAATAACATTTTTCACATGGTTGTAGCTGTAGACACAAAAAATATGCAATACAGGAAATACAAAAAGAACATTATAATGATTATACAAAAAACAATATAACAAAATGCATTGTTGCAGTCGTTGTTCCCGTCAAGGTTCTTCGGGCAACCCCGTCTGTTCAATTTTGTCAGGTGCCGAGTGTGGTACACAGGGCTAAGTAGCTGAGAAGGGCCGGAGGTATTGGTGCCACCAGAGTTATTTGGCAGCAAGGCTTTCTAAAGCTCTAGTATCGTAGTTTCCCCCCCCCCGCTTCACAGAATTAACTTAGATTTTACTTGATTAAGGCTGCGCATGCAGAACAACTGATTGGGGCATACTGGGGAGCCAACCATATAGACAACTTCCACAGGCATGCCCAGTGCACGAAAATTAATACAGTCACATGTATGTATGCGGTGTGGTGTGGGAATAGACCTGAACAATGAATTGATGTGAGCGGCGTGGTGTACGGATGAACCTGAGCAATGAATAGTATGAATGGATATACAAAAACAACTAAAGTACGTGCGTGCTAAAAAACTAAATAATAATGAATGTGGGTGTTCAAGGGCAATACACTATGTGGGGGAGTGGCTAGAAGCAAGTCCACCACGCCGTGCATACGCAGTAAAATAAGTTACGAACTTTCTGTAAAAGTTAGAAATCTAAAGAAACCTTAAAGAAGAAAGTATAAGTTTTGGTAGTTTTATAACGGTCCATTCATAAGGGGTGTATCTATGTCTAGAATGTGGTAATTTGCAAAGAATAAACAGGGCAAGGTTTAGAACAGTTGGCCAGTCAAAACTCCTGTCTATAGGATTACAAATCACAGATTTAAGGACTTAGTGAAAGCGTTTCAGTGTATTATTCCACATTAATTAAATTGGGCTGATGGCTAGGTGGCAGATTTGTACAGTTAGTTATATTTGCGGCAATAACGTGTTATCAAAGCATTACATCTTGTATGTTTTTTCCCATTCAAGAAAGTTCAAGGAGAACACAGTGTCAATAGAAATATTAACGAAGAGATTAATCGGTAGTTCTACACAATTGTAAGTAAAGTATTAGGTCAAATTTTAAACTATCAGAAACATAATTGATATCATTAACAAACGGAGCATTATAAGTTTGTAAGGTAATCATAAGCATAGGCCAGTGACTCTATCTCCATCTTTTTACAGTGTTCATCAATAATTTTCAAAATTGAGGTAACATTAAAGGGTACCAGAGATAAATAAACATTCAATCTGATGAAATCTAGTGGACTTACTTTAACAACAAGCAGAAAAGATTTCAATATTTGCTGGATGCAAGTAAAGAGAAAGAACAACTAAAAACAAGCATGTTCATTTGCCGCGACTACTGGGAAAAACAATCATGCTATAGCAATCAATACATCAAACAAAATTGTCTTCATCCACTGTATGTTTGCAAAAATGAGAAGGGAATACCAGAGTTCACTTTTGACCAAAATGCCTCGGATTGCTTCATGAGCTCTTTAACACTCAACAAACAAAATGGTAAAATTGGTTGACAACATAGACATCTATGCGCAAGAACTAAAGTTTTTAGGAACAAATTATTCCAAGAAGTACTGGACCACAAACTGACAGAATATATAGACACAAAGATGCACAGAGTGCAATCTATTAAAGAAGAGACACTCAACACAAGAAACTACACGTGATTCTGCCTAATCACTCTAAAAGCCGAGTCAGAAAATTACTTAAAACATTTAAAAAACAACCGCCAAATGCACTACCTTATTTAAGTGCGTAATGTCCATTAACAATCGTACTTCAAAAAATGTTCATATTCTCATCTTAAAAAGTGGAAAGCTGCATAAACTGTTTGTCACCCTAAAATAATGAAAGAAATCCAGCAAATGCTCATGTGCTTCAAGAGCAAAAAACTATCAAAACAAGACGGCAATTCAATCCAACTACCAACAGATGTGTGTTTGACTGTGCAAGCCAATGTTATTTACACTAATGATGTATATAAAAAGCATATCAGAATGTGGACACTAGTATAAAAAACTAACATCCAATCAATTTTGCAAATTAATTCATGATGTAACCGAACAACAACAACCAATCTTCTGACATTTCAACTACAACTAACACAAATGTCTCATAAAACTACACTTTTTTGGTGAGGAATATATTCAAAATCGTATGATACCTTACTATTCAGATGTAATCCAGAAGAAATGAGTGAAAATAGTTCAGATTTTTTTTATATATATAAAAGAGAGTATTATTGATTTGAATTCGAAAAAGATAAAATCAAATCATAATATCGAATGAAACAACTTGCTTTCAACATTACATCATCACCATTCATAGCCTCGAGTACTACAACACATTACATAGTCATGTAAAATTTCATCAAGTATGTGCAATTATTGTGTATCAATCTATTTGCTAAATTTTTACTCTGCCCAGGTATAATAGATATGAAAACATAGGGCAACAATTGCAAGACAATATTAAACACTATCTCAACTGATGACATTAAAAATGCTAACCTTGTACGGTCCTACTTTTTTTCAATCAACAATAGCATAGGCCCTAATTGGGAAACATATACAGACAAACTGCATGTCACTACTACAAAAGCATAAATGATATGTGGTGAAAAGGCACATCACTTCAATGACTGATGGACAGGTTATGATTACTTGTGTTAGCAATTCTTACTGCAAAGATATCTTGTTGCAAATACTGTCAAGAGATATGGAACAAGTGAGTACAGGCACTACCACTTATTACAACATATCCAATTTCCAGATCTCTAACAGGTGCAAACTAACAAGTAATCATACAATAAACTACAAGACATTAATTCCACTTCAACATACTGAAAAGAGAATTAGAGGCAAACATAACTACCAATAACTTAATGGTTTTGAAATGAAGAGTGACAGATTACAACTGGTCAACAGCTAGTAAAAAAATCTCCTATAGTTAAACATCAATAACAACATATGAGAGGGATGTGGGCCAGCCCACATGAAAAGCAGAAGAGAGAAGAATGAGAGAACAACGAACAGTTATGTGTGTATGTATGTTTGTGTATGATGCAGAAGTTTGTGTGTTATGCTTATTACCCTGTTGTGCTGTAGATGTTCTTTTTATGGTCAAGTGATATGATGTTGTTGTTGCATTAGTTAATTAACCTGCGTTATTTGTGTTTCATGCCATGTGGTACATTTTTGCGTCATCAGGGGGTGGAGCCAGGCTGTATTATGTAAACCCTTGGTTTTTCTTCGTGGTGTTTGAATTATACAAAAACCCTAGCATAACGATTCGTCGACTGAGCGCTGGCTGCAGCAAGTGATTCAGCTTCGAGCATTCTGGTAGCAACGATACTGGCTGACACCAAGTGAGAGACCCCAAGAAGCTGCGGAATCTCGGGCGTTCCCACAAGGGACACATACGAATACCTGCATTAATGGTTATCGTTTAGATGGGACTATGAATAGCAGTGCTCTTAATAATCTGCCAAGTAACAAGTATGTCCAGCCGTAATTTATTGTCAATCTTGTCAAATCATGTAGCTGGAGTTGTGGATTCCAATGAAAGCATAACATCATTTTTCAGTAAGACCTTTCATATGCTTCATAGTTTCTGCTCAATTATTCTTAGAACAAATTAAACTAGTGATGAGCTGTTGACATTTCAGTGAAGTCACGTTTGCATGTCTCATAAAGAGTTGTGAATAAAGTGGATGGCAAATTGTTTACCTGCTCTATGAGCGTGATTCAAATAACACACAGAAGATTGAAATCTACATAATTATATTGACTGTCTAAGCTGAACTTTACATTTTCTCACTTCGCGACATTACTTAAACTTGACAAACCAAAGGATGTGAGAGATTATTTTGTTCTCTCATTGCATTGGCTGTGAGGATGCATTGAGCTAATTCAATTGTACTTGTTATTACAGTCAACATATTATGAAAAACAAGTTTCATCATGAAAATGTTTCATAAGTGAATAGCCAATAAAATTTAATAAGGTTGGAAATAAAAGCTGAAAGTCAAAATGAAAAAAAAATTAGCAGGTAACAATAGAAATCAAATGTGCCCATAATACAATTTCCCATGGCCATGTACTAGTTAATCAGCATAATGTTGTTCAGTCTTTTAAACAAGAAATATTGTATATTGTTTGCTGAGCAGGAATATGGTTTGCGCAGACTATCAAACTAAATTCAGTTCGTTAAAATTTGAGCCGGTAGTAAAATTGTGTAAATTGTAATAAATGAAGACCATTAGAGGCTTGATGAATGTAATCTGTTCATTCTAACAATGCATAAATGAAAACAGCTTATCTGTTTACACAGCCACCAAAATTAAGGACAATTATTCACATGTTCCTGAGTTTTTATATCGTTCATTCAAGCAGTAACACGGCAACATAAAATTGAACCAAGCTCTTAGCACTGCAGTTTTAATTGAAAAAATATAACACCACATAGCAACTGATTATTAAGCACCTAACTCCATATCAATACATATTACATGCTGTACAGCAAAGAAAAGCCACAACTTCAGCCTGGGTTAATGCTGGTAATATTAAGTGTTTTAAATTAACTTTCTCTTTTAAGAGCTACATATATAATGCTGAGCTGTATATTTACTCTCACTTAAATTTTTGTATTACGTTGTTAAATGTTTTAAAATAGTACAGTAGAACCTCTCTTATGCGGGCATCTTGGTTTCAAGGGGTGCCCGTATCTCAGATTTGCCCATATCTCAGAATGCATTCAAAATAGTGCTGCCAGCTGAACTGCCCACCCAAAAGCAGCTGTCACATTTGCTATTAGAAATTCTTTACCTAACCACAAGGTACATAGCAGCTGCCCGATAGAGGGAGGTGCCCGTAACTTGGGAGTCCAGATAAGGGAGGTTCTACTGTAATATGTTAATACTTTTACTCCTAAATAGTCCTTTTTAATCTTGTTCGCATTATACAAATTCCTTAAATTTAGTTTAAAACAAGTTTAAGTTAGAAAGAGCTCAGACAGATTCTGTACTAGTAAAATTGATTTGCTTGGATAGAATATTGTAACCACTTGGATGAAAAATGGGGCAGTTAAAATTAACCGTGATACCTGGAAGATTTATAAGGTTAAGAAGATTGTGACAGCGACATTATAAATCCCACGTGTGGAAGACCAAAAGCCAGAGCCAAGGCCTAACAGTTGACCACCCACAACTTTTTTCACTGTATTACCCAAGCCAATACATCTGCTATGAATGAGAAAATGAGTGGAGCTGAACGAATATCAAATGGCAGTACGGAGTCCATGTATGTGTCTCCTGCCCACTTCATGCCTAGCAAACACATCACTTGGGTGAGTTGGAATTTTTCAATACGTTCTTTTAAAATCCATTTTAGCCATCAAGGTGTCCTTCCTTTTTGTAATAACACATCAATGGACACATAACTGAGGAATATTGGTAATTTGTCAGTTTCATTGTTTACACTCTGTCCATTGGTGTGGAGATGTCTAGTATACTAACATCACTGTTATTGACGTAGACCCGGTACCTCACTAAATGTAAATTATATTCAGGTAGAATTGGAGTTCATTCAGATTGTCTAAGTACTGAGGTAGACTATTACTTAATTGGTAAACTTCATGTGATCCAGTTTAAAGGTGCAGAACGCCAAATCGTACAGAACAACTCCTTTGTTAATCCCAAGAGCCAACACAGTTCGCCAGTCAATGATGTCAATGGGACCCTAGACATAGGGACCAGATCATAGTACGCACCCGGGTCTAAGGAGACGTCAGTCACAATTTCATGCACTTTTCCTTTTTCTTGACAAGCAGATTTATTGTAACTGAGCACATATGGGATATGTCTGGCTCATTGTACCTTATTTAGGCATATGGGACAGATTTAACCCTCTAAACAACAAATGTAGTGATGGGCATAATCTGGGAAAGGTGTGGGCGTGGCCACAAGAGAGAAGAAGAAGAAGAGAGAAGAATAAAGAGAATAAGAAAATCAAGGAGAACATTGTCATTGTGTCATTGTGTGTATATATCTTATGAGCAGCGTGTGCACAGTTGAGTGTGTGTAATTTCGTGTGTTGGTTTGTGTCCCGGACTTCCGGTGGATTGTCTTTCATTTCATTTGTGCGCCTGAGTGACAAAAAACTGAAATAGCTGACATGCAGAGTTTTACGTAGAGTTATAAATCTATCAGTTCACAAATATTAAGATAGATTTTAAACTCTACTTGAACCATGTGGATTCTGGTGGAAGCGTCGTCGGGAGCGGCTGGCTAGTCCACGAATAGGTTGAGTCAGGGCTACCGACAACTACCTTACCCACACAAAGTTTAACTAGCAAGGTCCTAACCCCAGTTTTGATGAAGTCAGAGTGTTAAGGAAATCTTTCAAATTATGCTACAAACTGAGAACTGAGGAAAAAGGGAAGCTAATGAATGATTATATATATAGGTGTGTATTTAGTCTATACATAGCAAGAAATGATGAAAAGAGTTAGTTGTTGAGTATATACTAGGTAAATAGATGTATCGGAAATAGATGTAGCTAATGGTACGGAAAGTAAATTATTCTAATTAGTTAATATTGTATTTTAGTATGAACGAACACAGAGATGATTAAGACAAGAGTTCATTGGGACCACGGATTTGATTGGAGCACAACAGAGATGATTGGGTAAACAAACCTAAATAACTAGAAATAGACATAAATACCCTCATTAAATGAGATCAATAAAAAAATTTAAACTCTTACGTAATGGCGGAGTTTTTATATTTTGCATTGCACGAGGACATCACATCTTACATCATGAGAGCAACAAATGCAGAATAAATATGACTTCACTTGTACTAGACTCATATGTCTTATTGGTAGGCGTACAACACAATGACACTCAGTGCTAGAGAACATTCATTTATTTTCACGTTACTTGGTGCTTAGGTTCAGTCTTCATTTCTTCCTGATTAGCAATCAGTTTAAATAAAATTTAACTTATTTACCTCCACAAGCTTGTGGTAAATATTATTTGCAGCTGTTGCTCCTAAATATTTTGTATTTTTTCTTTGGCTCAAATACCTGCAAGGATATTAACAATTCTTAAAGGTATTGATTGTCTATTAGTCTGGCGGCCAAACACTCAAATTTGGGGTAACCTGGAAATATTGTATGCGGAAAGTTTTTTTTTTTCATAAACATATTCTACAAGGTCTACATAATCATATTCAGGTTAATGCCACTTTGGTACAGTTGGGCATTGCGAAATATTCACCAATTTTTGTTAAATTTGGCTGAAATCTTGTGAAATCAAATAGCATCATGTTACATATCATTGAAATCCATATTTATGCAGATTGTTTTTTACAATAACACTTATAATCCAAAAATTAATACTTAAAGTTAATAAGTAAATCACAAGGTTACAAAAAATTAATGATAATTTTACGTGCAACCAATAAGCTTATACCAGCTCTTCTTCAGAGTTGGATTGCGAATCATAAAATGAGGCTTACTGTTGGTTGAGTAACAGGCACAGAACTGTGTGCATGAAATTTTGGAAGACTTGCAGGAGCAGTAGCTTCTTTTACAAGCTTCTGCTGCCTTAAATCAAGTGAAGACCACACTCGAGATGGGTCACTAGCAAACAGATTTGATAAAAGAGTATAAGGTTCACTTTCCAGAGATATAGTCAATTTGTGGGATTGGGAAGCTTTAATGTTTCTCGCATTTGTAAACTTCTTGCGGCAATATTCTTGATACCTCCCATCAGCTGAAAGTAGATCATGTAAACATCGTGTGTTACTTAAACTTAGTCTCACTTGTTCTACCCATGCATCACCTCGTTAATTGCATACCTAGATTAAGTAGGATTATTATTTATATGCCTGAAAAAGATATTCACTTACCTTTACTAGATGATCCTTATAAGTAAGAGTATTTGGACCACGCTCTGAAGTGGTGCATGTATAGGATTCTCTCCAGCGATAAGGATGTTTTTTATCCCCCTAGTTAACTTACCACAAAACAAACAGTGCTTTTTCCAGACAAAAGGAGCTGCAGAACGTGTTAATTTGATTTGTTTTTCTATACCATCTTTTCTCTTCTTACTTAAATATTTCTTTATATGAGTTTCTGAAGTGTATGTTGATATAGAATTTTCATGTGTTTTCAACTTCTTCAGTGCAGGTGGTGAAAACTCCAGTAACTTCAAATGCAAGTCATCTTATTTTTTCCCTGCTTTTTGCTTTAACTGTCTCTATCCTTGCTTCGCTATTATTCTTCGCACTTGAGCAACCCTTGTCCTTTTCTTTATAAAAATAACTCGTATTTATCATCCTGAGTCTATGATCCTAACCCAAGAGATGGGTGCCAGCTGACAGTTGACCTCGAGCCACTCAGAAAAGAATCAGTGGATACCATTAGTCCCAGTGAAAGGTGGTCCCCATACCCCTGCACCTATACTATCGCAGTGTCCTTTCTACGGTTAGTGTGGTGTGACATCACCCCACATTAACATAAGTTCAGACATTATGGCAGTTTATAAATAAAGCTATCATTAAAATGTATCCCAAAAGTGACATGCATGAAAGTTGTAGTCAATCAAGAATGAATTACAGTAAAATTATTGCACCTGAAGTGTTATTAAACAAATAAGGTATAGTAAAGCGTTATCTTAATTTACAGGTTATGTTTTAGTATTGTATTTAAACAATTGTTCTACAATGATATAAAGAATCTTATGGTAATGAAAAATCAAAAGGATCATTTTTTGTGATTCCGTAAAATTGAACAGTGAACTAGGTGTGTTGCAATATTTAATGTACAATGTAATGATTTCTTATTTTTAAGTATATCTATGGGGAAACCAGACATGTGAATAAAGTTTAAACATGCACTGGCCAAATACGGAGAAGTAGTCACACCAATATCAAGCGGGTCATACGAAAATAGACAATTTCTTCAGTCACATGATGGTGAAGAAATCTACTCATATAATACTCTCATGGAAGCAAGGCCACTTCACCAAACATCTTGGAGATGTTGCTTACCATGTTAATACAATGTCTCCTGAACTTGGTGACTATAGTAGACGGCAATAGAAACAATGATGGCCCTGATAGCAGGATATCATTATGTGAGCATCTCTATGTTGCCTATCGAAAGCTATACAAAGCTTGGTTGTAGTGGAATCCTTCATGACTTGTGCTTTGGCAAATAGAAGGTATGAGCTGATGACTTGTCCAAATCTTGCTGGGAAATCTTCTCAGCATGAACAAACTGAAGGTACTCTATTATGAAAAGACACCCAATGTCCATTTAGCTGTTCCTTTAGCTTGGGATTCATGCATATTTTTTTCTTTTTACTTCCAAGACGACAGAAGCACCAACACTGTCATGATCATCATCACTCTCATATGCTTGTAATCAATATTTTGCTTGGTTCATGCAGTATACATGTTATACTTTAGCCCTAGCGAAACCAATACTTAGGATATAAAGTTTAGTGACTGTGTCTAGTGAAATCTGGCAATTATGAGGTAATATGTGATAATATTTTTATTGAGACACAGTTCCACAAAAAAAAAATACACCACGTCAATGACTTGTACAGAGTTGAACAACTTAATTTGTTAAAGTTCAAACTTTGGAAATTCCTCTTTCTGGCCCGAAACAACCCCAACGAAGTGCTTTTCACATCTATAACTCCTTTCTCTTTGATTTCACCCCCTTATCCTATGTTGAACAAATTCGGATGCTTTAATCAACCCAATCGTATAGGTTCTATCTTTAAAATGGGTGGAGTTACACCTCTGAAACTTGGAAATTCCTCTTTCTGGCCCCAAAACAATTCCTCCCCCTTTGATTTGAGCCCCTTACCACAAGTTCAAAAAGTTCGCACGCTTTAATCAACCCAATTGTATAGGTTCTATCTTTGGAATGGGTGGAGTTACACCTCTGAAAAAGACACCATCTTGGACATTTTCATTAGAGTGGAATTGGTACAGTGTGATTATGACCGTAGATTAACTTGTATAGCAAAATAAATAACCAATACCTTATGAAGTACATGTGAATCATGTGACGCTGCAGAATGTGGATCAAGTGAATCATGTGACGCAGAATGAGGAGCAAGTGAATCATGTGATGTTGCAAAATGACTAACAAGTGGTTGAAGAGAATTGATGGATGAGAACAGCAATATATTGCAGTGAACAAGAAGTGAATCAACTGATCTTGACTGAAAGAAATTAACTGTACAAATTGTACAGAACATCTTGTGGAGTTACACCAGAGCTGTCTCCCTGTATGAGGGGGGCATGGGGTAGTTCTGATGAGGGACTGCTGCCAACATCGGGATGGGAACTCGCCTGGTCTGTCTAGCTCGCACGGCTGTTGCAACACGTTCTTTATGGCGTAACACCATGAATAAAAAAACAATCAATAGGAATACAACTGCTACCAAGAAAACACCAGAAATATTTGGCCATATACAACCCCAACCAATCTCCTGCAATAGACACAACCAGGATATATTGAACCACAGTGTTAATGTAAAAGATGACCAGCTGTATAGAGTGCTAATGTAAGAGATGACCAGCTAGATGACCAGGTGTAAGAGTGCTAATGTGAGAGATGACCAGCTATATAGAGTGTTAATAAACATTAGACTAACTATGTGTTTATACCTTCACCTTCTTTTGGTACATTATTAGTTGCAAAAGTGGGTGTAGTTTCACTGGCTGATGGTGGTACCATGGTGGATGTCATTTCCACAGATGCTTGATAAGTGGGCAGAGGTGGCAAGTTTATTAGGAGATATTGGTAGCTGCCATTGACGGGTGACATTTTATTACATCCAGGATACCGACAGCAACAAGTAAACTCCTGCAGTCTTCTCCTGTACACTTCTTCCAGCAAATTACGTGTGTCGTACTACAGAGACATAACCATGACTTCAGTTACTCTGCAATAGATTCATTAACTTTCTCGACACTTTCCACTTTGTCATTCAAACATTTCTGCTCAATATTTTGATTCTAGCTAGGTATATCATTCAGTAAGTTAATTGGGTATGGGGTTGGGTGAGGGGGGAGGGGAGGAGAAGGGTGAGGGGAGGAGAAGGGTGAGGGGAGGAGAAGGGTGAGGGGAGGAGAAAGGTGAGGGGAGGAGAAGGGCAAGGGGAGAAGAGGAGGGAGGGGTGAGAGGAGGAGAGGGGTGAGGGGAGGAGAGGGGGGTTAAGGAACCAAGCATTACTGAAACAGATACCAAAAACTACTGAAGTGAGATGCTAAGCTACTGAAATATTGAAGACTAGAGGCAAACATTTGTGTATGCTAAAGATGGAGTGAACTATTATCACTCTCAAAGATCGCGTGGGTGTTTCTCTGACCACACAAACTAACGATCGAGCTATAGCTGTTCTATAAACTAACTACTCCCAACACTCCCTCATTGAATGACAGACAACTCGTTATTACACAACTAAACCACCTAGGTATCTTTATGATTGAACCATTCCGCGTCATTACCAAGCAGATTTCAGCTCTATACTACACAGAGCTGAGGCTGTTGCAACCGGCAGATGAGAGTTGCAGATTGCCAGAGAAATCAAATGAGAAGTGATTGGTGCAGTAGTCACCTGGTACACGGCAAGCACGCAATGTATTACGACTTGAATTGCAGCATATTAAAAAAGCCTCCGCCATGGACACAGTTGTCATGACAATTTGTAACAAGTACCTGGGCTGTAAACTATAAACGAAAAAAATTAAAGTGAATATTTCTAAGACTATATAAACGTGATCAGCAAGATAAGGTTATGACTAATGAATGCACGAATTCAGGAAATGTTAACCTAAAATCGAAGAGCATAACTTTCTTTGTACTAGTAATTTGGCAGCTTAATAACCCACCAACATCATTCTTAAAACGATTGGTAAAGATCGTCCAATTTTTGGGTGTGTTAGTTTTTACAAACGACTATTTGAAAATATTTTTGCATATTTATTTGTACATGCTAAATTTCATCATGTACAGACATCAAGCATTTTCAAAGCACTTTATATTGTTAGTATGAAGATAATATTCTACAAAAGAAAAAGTCTTTGCAAGTGTGGACACGGATTTGGTTAGCCAGAGGATAAACTTGTACATAGCGAGACCCAACTCAACTACATTTGTTGAAGTTGAAAGCTTTTCTGAACTTTGACAGCTTCACCCACTCTGTCGTTGTGAAGTGGCTTGTTGAGTTTGGCTTCATAGTTGGGTATCGTTATGTACAAGTTTATCCTCTGGCTAACCAAATCCGTGTCCACACTTGCAAAGACTTTTTTTTCTGTAGAATATTTTCATACTAACTATATAAAGTGCTTTGAAAATGTTTGGTGTCTGTACGTGATGAAAATTAGCAAATACTATTAAATATGCAAAAATATTTTCAAATAGTCGTTCCGTCAGAACTAATACACCCAAAAATTGGGACAAATTGGCTCACTGAAGTAAAAATGTGCCATGTCAATGACTTTTACAGTGTTGAACAACTACATTATTGTTGAAGTTGAAAGCTTTTCTGAACTTTGAAAGCTCCACCCACTGTGTCGTTGTGAAGTGACCTGTTGAGTTTGGCATCATAGTTGGGTCTCGTTATGTACAAGTTTATCCCTCTGGCTAACCAAATCCATGTTTACACTTGCAAAGACTTTTCTTTTGTAGAATATCTTCATACTAACAAAATAAAGTGCTTTGAAAATGTTTGGTGCCTGTACGTGATGAAATTTAGCAAATACAAATAAATATGCCAAAATATTTTCAAATAGTCGTCTACCGTCAAAACTAATACACCCAAAAATTGGGACAAATTGGCTCACTGAAGTAGAAATGTGCCATGTCAATGACTTTTACAGAGTTCAACAACTACATTTGTTGGAGTTGAAAGCTTTGCTGAGCTTTGAAAGCTCCACCCACTCTGTCGTTGTGAAGTGACCTGTTGAGTTTGGCATCATAGTTGGGTCTCGTTATGTACAAGTTTATTCTCTGGCTAAACAAATCCGTGTACACACTTGCAAAGACTTTTATTTTGTAGAATATCTTCATACTAACAATATTAAGTGCTTTGAAAATGTTTGGTGTCTGTACGTGATGAAAATTAGCAAATACAATTAAATATGCAAAAATATGTTCAAGCTAGTGTCAAGAGAACCAAACTGCTGAATGTGAATGCGTGTGAAGTGGGGAGAGAATGCAAAAAAAAAGAAAAAAGAAAGGAAAGCCTAAGCATTGTTATTTTGCTGCATCAAACCAATTTTTTAAGTGATCAAGAATAAAGTAAGTCAGAATATGACAATGATTGTATCAAAGGAGGGTACTTATATCGTCTGAGTAAAAAAACATATGGAATATATATATTTATAATTTGACTACAATGATAATAAATAACGCTCTGAAAAAAGTCCACCAGCTAGTGCCAATCTTGCTTGACTACTAGAAAAAAGTCACCTATTTGGTCCATGTTCCTGTCTGAGGATACAAAAGATAATCGCTTTGATGGCAGAGGAAAGGTTATTCTCTGGTGCATGTTTATATAATAGTGACAAGTAAAATAGACTTGCATGCCCAACAAACAATTAAATCTGTACTTTTGATAAAATTATTTTTACCAGAATAACTCATATGAAATAACAGAAATTCACATGACTCTTATGGTAGTGGTCCTGCTTGTGTTATGTTACAAGTATGAATTTCCAATCATACCAAACCTCTGGATTTCATAGATGACTGCTAGTGCTTTTTTCTGCTCTCAGCATGAAAACTGAATTATGAACATAACTACAAAATGCTTGTATGAAGATCCTAAATAAATACGACTGGCATGCAAATTGCAAGAAAAAAATTTCTACCAAAAGCAGTGCGTGCTAATTGACTTTTTTTTCCACTTTAATTCACCTGCTTGCTTGCTAGCTTTCGATATTTTTTTTTTCAAATGGAAACATTTAGTATGGAGCTAACTTATATCCACTTTATATATGAATGCAGTAGATGTGGGTGACGGCAGCCAGATGCCTAATAGTCTGGCTGTTGAAGGGTTGGACCTAGAAAAAATTAATATAGAAGCAAATTTTGTACCAAAAGAAGTGGAATTTTTTGTAGAACAACATATCCAAAATCCACTAAAATCCACTTTGGGGAAAATATTTTATTGGCAGTTGAATTTTATTAATTTTTTTTTTGCAATACATTATGATTGATAAAACCAGTACATGAGGAAGATTTAAGTTAGGTTCTATAACCTTGCATCTTGGTCTTCCAAGTTAAATTTTCTTAAGTCATCAATGAAGTCATCTTCAACATTCAAACAATTCACACCTCTGCAGTCCCCACATGCAGTTACACACTTAAGGCCATGCTTGCGGCAAGAACAGGTGTTGGTTCCACAGGGGTTTGTTGAAGTAAGCTTGCACTTGCACCAACAAACTTTAGTAAGGCTTCTGGTGCAGCTGCCAGGTCTGTCATAATTGGACTTAGTCTGGTGCCATCAAGCTTCCAACTCCATCTCTCAGGGTCAAATTCCAAGTCTTCATGAGTAAGCCTTTTCCAGAGCATTACCTGTAAGTGTACCCTCAAACTATCAAAATGTGCAGATCTCTGTGTAGGAGGAAGTTTCTGGGGATCAACTATCTTACTTGACGATACCATTTCCAAATATTTTACATACCACAAGTAGTTAAGGGATCACCATGCTTGCCACCGAATAGAATCACAAACAAGCGAGCACTCACTTTGCCTACTTGTTCAGGTGTCGCAGTAGGATCGCTCATTAGGAGAGAAATTTGGTGCACCTTTTAAGATATTTGAATTTTCTTTACAAGTTTAATTTTCCTTGCTCTAAAGTCGCTGATGTGGTGTCACAGCCGGACCAAGAATGAAAACAAAAGGTGATCTGTCACAGCTGCCCCAGCTTTGGAAACGAGATCACGTATTCTCCACACCTGCAAGCCGATCTTCTTGGGTTCAGCCAATAAATATATATCTGCCATGCTTTCTCTCCAATGGTGCATTAACAGGATGAGCTCATCTGTGTCATCAGCTATTACGTTGACTTCTTTCCCTTCCATAGCCATTTCAAGTGCACTAGCAGCAATCATATTATCAGCATCTCCTGTGGAATTGTGCACTATCTGACCATCAGATGTCAAGTAGCGACTTAACAATGAAATGAACTGGGCCTTGTTCCCTTCATTTGAAAAGAAAGTCTCCTGATTCACATGAGCTTTCATGGACTCAATCAGCTGTATATCAGCACATGCTCTCTTGGTTCTCCTCACATGCTCGTGGTCCTTTGTTGAAGGGCCTTGATTGTAGCCATCAAAAGCAATGCAACAGTTGCCATATTTCACTCGTGCATAGCTCACATACTGTCTTGCTATGTCTTGATATGTTACTTTCTTCGCCCATTTTACTTTGTGGATAAGAGCACCTCCATCAAGAATACATGTAGCATGTACATTGAGGGCTGATAGTTCTACTCCATTCTTTATGCTTTTGGCTAGCTGAGCTTTGTCAGTTTTCCTCAAACAATAGTCCTTGAACAGTGAGGTGGGAGTCGTTGTAAGCTCATGCTCAAAGAAAGGAGCCATGTCTTCCTCCCTCTGCACAATTGCAATTAGTCTGGAGAACAGTATGGTAGGGTCAATATTTACTCTCTTTTTTTCAACTTGAATTCCAGGCTGCAAAAAATCCAAAGATAGAACTTGGTCACTTCTCTTTATTGATGCATCTACTACACTCACATTATCCAGTTTCTTGTGTATTTTTGCCCCAACCTGTTCTGCCTCATCACAGTTCACACCATCGCCCTCAGAAGCAGTTAATCCAAACGACAATGAACATAATTTTGGTTGGTTGAGATTAAAAGGCTCATGTTGGCTAAACCAACTTTGAATTTTCCCCAAGTCTTCTTGATCACACTTGGTTCTTGAAGTTCCCAACTCCACATGCTGCTCAGAGGTCTTGTGCTTCAAATTTGTTGCTGTGGTCATAGCATCATGAACTGCAGCACACTTGTGCAAACTATAAATCCACTGTAAGCGGACAGTCTCCGTTACCCCTCTTTCTCTCGTTAACCCACCGCGGCTCTTGAGTGATCGCATCATGACTTGTTCAATGGTGAGGTCGGTCCATAGTGCAGCCCAAAGGCGGCTGCTTCTGCGAACGGTATGAAATTCTTGTTCTGCAAAGCAGTGATACAGCAAATGGATAATCAGTTAGCAGCTCCCGCATTAGTTGCAAGTACAGCCTAGAACTCTTTGCATAATTTGAGTGACCAGTTGCAGCAAACAAATTGAACATCTTCTCAATAGCTACAAGATGCAGGTTCCAGTTGCCCAATCTTTCAGCTCGAATGAACAGTTTCGCGATGTCCACATAGTCACCACAACTTTGCTGTTCGTGATTTTTCTGCAAGAATTGTTCTATATTTGTGAATACATCTCTCCAGCTTCAACAGTTCCTTTGATTCAGCGACATCAGAAGGTTGTATGGAATTGTCTTGAATTCCTTCATATAGATTCTGAATCTTTTGCATGTCATCAAAATCCAACTTGTCCTTTGCAAGAGCTACTTCTGACATAGGGTCTTCATTGCAGGCTTCAAAGTCAATGTCTTCACCTTCTGAGCTCCATCTGAACATTATCTTGCATAAAGCAGTGAATCCCCATGCTGTTTGCTACAGCTAATTAGGCTCTTCATACCCTTTTCCGCTACTGTAATGGCCTTATCATTTCCAAATGCCTGCCTACAGATAACACAACTGTTTTCTTCAAAACCAAGCATACCACTCGGATCTTCCTCTTCAGCCATCTACAAAAGAAGTCACAAATGAATGTGATTCTCTCTAGCTAGCCCACAACTTACAGTAGCTATATTATTAGCTATATTTCTCTGCAATGGCTGATTCTTCTGAATCAGGGATGGCTGTCTGGACACACACACAAAACTTGTTCTGTATAGTGATACTTAAAAAAAAAGTATACATGTGCAGCTGGCACTTACACAAGCACATGACTGTGCAGGTTTATGTTTGCTTGTAAAATTTCTCAAGTCATTTAGTTGCTAATTTGTGTGGCATGTAAACAAAATGCACACCTAACTAAAAGACTAGCATACTAAAATAGCTATAAAACCAATTCCCCACAGTGGATTTTGGTGGATTTTGGATATGTTGTTCAGTGATAAATTCCGCTTCTTTTGATACCAAAATTGCTTCTACACTACTTTTTTCTAGGTTCAACCTTTTTTGGCCCTTCAACAGCTGGACTATAAGCTTTTGGACCTCACGCCTGTAGCGAGAATTCATCTCAATGCTGATTGTGTTGGCTAGCTAACCGGCCCACCCAAAGAGACATACAGTGTTCAAACGGACTAAATGAGCATTTATTTAAAAAAACTGAGATGTACGTGCCCGTCGGAGCTTTTTATAATTTCCAAGGCGCACGTGTGTGACATAAAATAATGAACACATCTGGGACTAGCCCAGTTATACGCACACACACATGCATGATACTGAAAGTATTTGGTGCATGGACTGTCCAAAATCTGAGATTAACCTGCAACAAATCCCAGTAAAAGTGGACAGTCATTTCTTATTTAACTGGATGTACACAAAGCTAAACCTCAATTAACATGAGCTTAAAATGACAAAGGATCAGCAGTCATATGCAGCGGTGTAGGAAATTGATAAGAAAATTGGGATAGCGAGTTTGATGCCAGGTAAATGCAACTGTAGAGATATCAAGATACATACCAGTATAGAACCATTTCAGCTAACTACCCGTAGAAGCGGTTACAGCATTTATCTGGATTCTAGTTTGTGGAATTAACAGTTTCTCATTGAATAAAGCTGTTCAAAAGTCCTGGCATGTAATGTGATTAGTTTGAATGGATGAGTTTGCTGTATGCCAATAAGAACAGCAATTACCATGGGATTAATTAAAAACAAGCTAAACGCGTTCAATTAGAAGAGAGAAATAAGTGTAGAATGAGAATAAAGATAAACAAATACTAGGAGTAATATGAGCAATAGTCATCAGATGAAGTTTGTTGTTCCATAAGGTGCATGTTAGTAATAAAATACAGTAATTAATGTAATACAATTGATGAGTTATAGTTCGGTGTGGGAGTAATTTTCGAAGAGACCGGTGACCCCCAAAAAGCTGACAAGAATCTTAAGTTATTGCTACACATAAAATGCACATCTTACAAATTTGGTGGTTAGATATAGAAAAAGTAAGAGAGAGAGAGTTAATAAGGCTAGGGTTACTTTTGCACATAAACTTCAAGTCAGCTAGAGTATAAATCTAGATTTGTGGTCAGTGCTTTATAACACATTCGTTTACACTCAAAGCGTGTAATAATGTGACATTGTAAATTTAATTTAGCATTATTACTACTTTACAGGTCTAAAGGAAGGCCAAGTCAGTGCAACTGCCACGATTTATCTTCTACTTCATATGGTATCCTAAATATGAGTATAATTCATGATAAAAAGATATGCAGCAATCTCATGAAGTCAGCAATTCTATTAAAACCGTTAGTGAAAAGAACTATGAAAGGCTATGAACTCATTAATGTTGAATTAGATGAGGTGAGTTTACATTATTTATAAAATTAGTAGCTATGGTTACATACTTTCTACATATTTGACTTATACTACATAGCAAACTGGGTCATGTAAGCTAATTAAACACTATAAAATCTTGTATTTTGTATAACAAATGAAGTAAACCTTTAATCTCAAATATTGTTGAATAAGATAGTTAATGATGTTGATGCTCTGGATATGTGATAAAATGGCCAATAGCACATTGTTTATGACTGATAGTTAGCAACAAATGAATTGTCTGTGTCCACATTATAAAAGAAAGTCTGGTCTTGGATCACGCATGTAAAGTTAAAACTTGTGATAACATTATCAACCACCTCACAGTGTATAGCATATTATGAGAGACTATTAAAAAAAAAACATACTTCTCTTGGTCACCTATAAATGGTAAGTAATGACTAGCTAGTTTTTGGTTAGCTATCTGAATTTAATGTTTTTATACTTATCTAGTCATTTATAAGACACATATCTTTATAATAATTTTGTCAAACATTTTGAGTACACTGTTTTAATTTTCATCTGGGCTGTGAAGATAGTAATGCTACTGTGCTGCATGAATAACATGCAGAGAGAGTCTAGTACATTTTAAATTCTGTATAATTTTTATAAAATGTTTGACTTTGGTGTGCTGCTAAGCAGCACACTCTTGCTTCAAATGTGCTTGTAGAAACCAGAGGTTAATATTTGTTGAATTTACTCTCTTTTTTTCAGCAAGTATACTTTTGCTTTAGTGTTCCATCAAAGGAAATCATAGCGCATGGAAATAATTGATTGTTTAATTTTAATATTTGAATAAAAAATGTGTTCAATTCGTAATTGATTCTTCTTTGCATATAATATCATATGACCTAATGTTAATATGACTCATTTTTGTGCTCAAGCACTTAACTAGTGAGGTCAGAAATATTTACTGATTACACTGCAGTTGTTAGCTATATAAAATAGAGAATGTTTGAAAATTTTATCTCACAGACCCCCACTTAAAAAAAAAAGTTATGTATACAGGTTAAGAATCAAACCGAGTTTGGACTGCTCTAGTTAAATGATTTCACACAGCTTAAAGGTTTTGGCCCATGACTTTTGTGAAATTGCTTTACTTTGCATGCAGAATGCATGGGAATTAAATAAAAATAAAAACTTGTGCAATGAAAAATCTCATTAGCTCTTGCGCCATAGCTTAAGTTCAACATAAACTTTAATGAGAGTGCCATCTAGAAACACCTAGGCACCTTTTGTAGCACACTCCAGCTGATCAGTCATGCGTTGTCTACCACAATATCACACCCTGCTTTGCAACAAGTTAGTGCCCGTGAAATGCAGCTATGTCACCCTTGCCATTGTGCACGTACAGTTGAGGTCGAGTGAATTTACAAGAAAATATTTTTGTGTGCAATAGTAAAAAATCTAGAATCTATTTTCATGTCCTTCTCAGATGGGAGGACAACATTAGTTCAAACTTTACTAATAGATACTCTTAATATTATATGGAATTTTACAGAATAACTTACAATGATTCACTTGGTATGGTAAGTAAATAGAATTCCAGAGAAACTCATTGTTATAGCGTACAAGCATAAGAAAGAAGTATCATACAAAATATATCGGCTTCTAAACTTTAGTGGTAGCTGTGCAGTAATTGTGGTCAAGTCCGAAATGGTGACTAGGCTATTTCTTAAGATGGGACAAACCTCCAGTCTCGATTTTTGGCAGGTGCTTTTTCTCCTGGCAGCACTTGCTGGGCTGCAGAAATATAATACCCCAGGGGAAGGAAAAAAAGTTTAACATGCCCTGTCAACCATGATTTATTCCGTAGGTTTTTCGCGCCTAAAAAGTGTGACGGCACCCTGAAACGGACTAAATTGGATACTGACTTTTTGTTTATCACTTCTCAATTTTTTTCTCAACCTTCTTTTGCTCATTAGATGTAATCTCTCTCTTTCATATGCTTTCTTTATACAATACTGAATTAAAGAAATCTGAGAAAGAAATTGTGAAGTGATAAATTAGCAGAGTAAAAATATTCCACTGATGAAAAGAATCTTTCAAAGATAATTTCTTGGTGGTGTGTTGAGGGCGATATTGTAGCATAGCAGTACCCCTTAACAGTATAAGTATAGAATTGAATTGTTTGGTTGCCCATTGGTTGTCATAGCTCAGTGGAAGATCGCTTGTGCACTAAACAAGCAATTCTAGGTTCGATCCGAAGTGACAGCCAAACATGTTTAATTCCATATTGTTTTTAAAAAATTCTTGTGAGAGTAAGAGATTACATCTAATAATTAATTAGTTCACATTCTCAGACCAGGTATTTTAGTTTGATTAATTCATTGTTTAGGTGTTGTTGTTGCTGTTATGTGTGTGTGTTTGTGTTAATTATTAGTGTTTGTGTTAATTATTATTGTATTCTGCATTTTTTTTCTAGCATGATCGGTGGAAGGCATCTCAACATATGTACATTGCTAGTTTATCAGTTGCTATGTTTGGAGTTGCTTTAACAATTTCAGTTATATTTTCACCATCATCATTTTCTAAAATTAGCTTAGCTTAATAACTTCAGTATTCAATTAAACTATGTCCATAAATTGTTATTATAACATAATTTAATCTGCAGCAGTAATAAATTAGGTTTAAATTTCATTTGATACTAATAGTCTATGTTCATAATATAGGGTTTGCTAAATACTATGGTATACTTGTGGTGCAACATATTAATAATATGAAATGTGACAATTTGTTAATAAATTAGTTGTCTTTGCACCTGAACATAAATAGATACTAAACAGTAATAAGATATAGCTATCGAGTTATAAAGCCTGAATATAAATAGACACATTTTATTTATCAACTGAGACATTTGCTGCATGCTCGAGTTGAACTTGTAACATTCAGGCTGTATTGTCTCAACCTCTTGTGTTGTTATAGTATGTTATAGTCTATAAAACACTATTTTCAATAAAACCTTGTAAAAATGCTCATTTTAAAGATACCAAAATAATTTTATCAAAAGTACAGATTTAATTGTTTGTTGGGCATGCAAGTCTATTTTACTTGTCACTATTATATAAACAGGCACCAGAGAATAACCTTTCCTCTGCCATCAAAGCGATTATCTTTTGTATCCTCAGACAGTAACATGGACCAAATAGGTGACTTTTTTCTAGTGGTCAAGCAAGATTGGCACTAGCTGGTGGACTTTTTTCAGAGCGTTATTTATTATCATTGTAGTCAAATTATAAATATATATATTCCATATGTTTTTTTACTCAGACGATATAAGTACCCTCCTTTGATACAATCATTGTCATATTCTGACTTACTTTATTCTTGATCACTTAAAAAATTGGTTTGATGCAGCAAAATAACAATGCTTAGGCTTTCCTTTCTTTTTTCTTTTTTTTTGCATTCTCTCCCCACTTCACACGCATTCACATTCAGCAGTTTGGTTCTCTTGACACTAGCTTGAACATATTTTTGCATATTTAATTGTATTTGCTAATTTTCATCACGTACAGACACCAAACATTTTCAAAGCACTTAATATTGTTAGTATGAAGATATTCTACAAAAGAAAAGTCTTTGCAAGTGTGTACACGGATTTGTTTAGCCAGAGAATAAACTTGTACATAACGAGACCCAACTATGATGCCAAACTCAACAGGTCACTTCACAACGACAGAGTGGGTGGAGCTTTCAAAGTTCAGCAAAGCTTTCAACTCCAACAAATGTAGTTGTTGAACTCTGTAAAAGTCATTGACATGGCACATTTCTACTTCAGTGAGCCAATTTGTCCCAATTTTTGGGTGTATTAGTTTTGACGGTAGACGACTATTTGAAAATATTTTGGCATATTTATTTGTATTTGCTAAATTTCATCACGTACAGGCACCAAACATTTTCAAAGCACTTTATTTTGTTAGTATGAAGATATTCTACAAAAGAAAAGTCTTTGCAAGTGTAGACATGGATTTGGTTAGCCAGAGGGATAAACTTGTACATAACGAGACCCAACTATGATGCCAAACTCAACAGGTCACTTCACAACGACACAGTGGGTGGAGCTTTCAAAGTTCAGAAAAGCTTTCAACTTCAACAATATTGTAGTTGTTCAACACTGTAAAAGTCATTGACATGGCACATTTTTACTTCAGTGAGCCAATTTGTCCCAATTTTTGGGTGTATTAGTTCTGACGGAACGACTATTTGAAAATATTTTTGCATATTTAATAGTATTTGCTAATTTTCATCACGTACAGACACCAAACATTTTCAAAGCACTTTATATAGTTAGTATGAAAATATTCTACAGAAAAAAAAGTCTTTGCAAGTGTGGACACGGATTTGGTTAGCCAGAGGATAAACTTGTACATAACGATACCCAACTATGAAGCCAAACTCAACAGGCCACTTCACAACGACAGAGTGGGTGAAGCTTTCAAAGTTCAGAAAAGCTTTCAACTTCAACAAATGTAGTTGAGTTGGGTCTCGCTATGTACAAGTTTATCCTCTGGCTAACCAAATCCGTGTCCACACTTGCAAAGACTTTTTCTTTTGTATAATAATATCTTCATACTAACAATATAAAGTGCTTTGAAAATGCTTGATGTCTGTACATGATGAAATTTAGCATGTACAAATAAATATGCAAAAATATTTTCAAATAGTCGTTTGTAAAAACTAACACACCCAAAAATTGGACGATCTTTACCAATCGTTTTAAGAATGATGTTGGTGGGTTATTAAGCTGCCAAATTTCTACTACAAAGAAAGTTATGCTCTTCGATTTTAGGTTAACATTTCCTGAATTCGTGCATTCATTAGTCATAACCTTATCTTGCTGATCACGTTTATATAGTCTTAGAAATATTCACTTTAATTTTTTTCGTTTATAGTTTACAGCCCAGGTACTTGTTACAAATTGTCATGACAACTGTGTCCATGGCGGAGGCTTTTTTAATATGTTGCAATTCAAGTCGTAATACATTGCGTGCTTGCCGTGTACCAGGCGACTACTGCACCAATCACTTCTCATTTGATTTCTCTGGCAATATGCAACTCTCATCTGCCGGTTGCAACAGCCTCAGCTCTGTGAAGTATAGAGCTGAAATCTGCTTGGTAATGACGCGGAATGGTTCAATCATAAAGATACCTAGGTGGTTTAGTTGTGTAATAACGAGTTGTCTGTCATTCAATGAGGGAGTGTTGGGAGTAGTTAGTTTATAGAACAGCTATAGCTCGATCGTTAGTTTGTGTGGTCAGAGAAACACCCACGCGATCTTTGAGAGTGATAATAGTTCACTCCATCTTTAGCATACACAAATGTTTGCCTCTAGCCTTCAATATTTCAGTAGCTTAGCATCTCACTTCAGTAGTTTTTGGTATCTGTTTCAGTAATGCTTGGTTCCTTAACCCCCCTCTCCTCCCCTCACCCCTCTCCTCCTCTCACCCCTCCCTCCTCTTCTCCCCTTGCCCTTCTCCTCCCCTCACCTTTCTCCTCCCCTCACCCTTCTCCTCCCCTCACCCTTCTCCTCCCCTCACCCTTCTCCTCCCCTCCCCCCTCACCCAACCCCATACCCAATTAACTTACTGAATGATATACCTAGCTAGAATCAAAATATTGAGCAGAAATGTTTGAATGACAAAGTGGAAAGTGTCGAGAAAGTTAATGAATCTATTGCAGAGTAACTGAAGTCATGGTTATGTCTCTGTAGTACGACACACGTAATTTGCTGGAAGAAGTGTACAGGAGAAGACTGCAGGAGTTTACTTGTTGCTGTCGGTATCCTGGATGTAATAAAATGTCACCCGTCAATGGCAGCTACCAATATCTCCTAATAAACTTGCCACCTCTGCCCACTTATCAAGCATCTGTGGAAATGACATTCACCATGGTACCACCATCAGCCAGTGAAACTACACCCACTTTTGCAACTAATAATGTACCAAAAGAAGGTGAAGGTATAAACACATAGTTAGTCTAATGTTTATTAACACTCTATATAGCTGGTCATCTCTCACATTAGCACTCTTACACCTGGTCATCTAGCTGGTCATCTCTTACATTAGCACTCTATACAGCTGGTCATCTTTTACATTAACACTGTGGTTCAATATATCCTGGTTGTGTCTATTGCAGGAGATTGGTTGGGGTTGTATATGGCCAAATATTTCTGGTGTTTTCTTGGTAGCAGTTGTATTCCTATTGATTGTTTTTTTATTCATGGTGTTACGCCATAAAGAACGTGTTGCAACAGCCGTGCGAGCTAGACAGACCAGGCGAGTTCCCATCCCGATGTTGGCAGCAGTCCCTCATCAGAACTACCCCATGCCCCCCTCATACAGGGAGACAGCTCTGGTGTAACTCCACAAGATGTTCTGTACAATTTGTACAGTTAATTTCTTTCAGTCAAGATCAGTTGATTCACTTCTTGTTCACTGCAATATATTGCTGTTCTCATCCATCAATTCTCTTCAACCACTTGTTAGTCATTTTGCAACATCACATGATTCACTTGCTCCTCATTCTGCGTCACATGATTCACTTGCTCCACATTCTGCAGCGTCACATGATTCACATGTACTTCATAAGGTATTGGTTATTTATTTTGCTATACAAGTTAATCTACGGTCATAATCACACTGTACCAATTCCACTCTAATGAAAATGTCCAAGATGGTGTCTTTTTCAGAGGTGTAACTCCACCCATTCCAAAGATAGAACCTATACAATTGGGTTGATTAAAGCGTGCGAACTTTTTGAACTTGTGGTAAGGGGCTCAAATCAAAGGGGGAGGAATTGTTTTGGGGCCAGAAAGAGGAATTTCCAAGTTTCAGAGGTGTAACTCCACCCATTTTAAAGATAGAACCTATACGATTGGGTTGATTAAAGCATCCGAATTTGTTCAACATAGGATAAGGGGGTGAAATCAAAGAGAAAGGAGTTATAGATGTGAAAAGCACTTCGTTGGGGTTGTTTCGGGCCAGAAAGAGGAATTTCCAAAGTTTGAACTTTAACAAATTAAGTTGTTCAACTCTGTACAAGTCATTGACGTGGTGTATTTTTTTTTTGTGGAACTGTGTCTCAATAAAAATATTATCACATATTACCTCATAATTGCCAGATTTCACTAGACACAGTCACTAAACTTTATATCCTAAGTATTGGTTTCGCTAGGGCTAAAGTATAACATGTATACTGCATGAACCAAGCAAAATATTGATTACAAGCATATGAGAGTGATGATGATCATGACAGTGTTGGTGCTTCTGTCGTCTTGGAAGTAAAAAGAAAAAAATATGCATGAATCCCAAGCTAAAGGAGCAGCTAAATGGACATTGGGTGTCTTTTCATAATAGAGTACCTTCAGTTTGTTCATGCTGAGAAGATTTCCCAGCAAGATTTGGACAAGTCATCAGCTCATACCTTCTATTTGCCAAAGCACAAGTCATGAAGGATTCCACTACAACCAAGCTTTGTATAGCTTTCGATAGGCAACATAGAGATGCTCACATAATGATATCCTGCTATCAGGGCCATCATTGTTTCTATTGCCGTCTACTATAGTCACCAAGTTCAGGAGACATTGTATTAACATGGTAAGCAACATCTCCAAGATGTTTGGTGAAGTGGCCTTGCTTCCATGAGCGTATTATATGAGTAGATTTCTTCACCATCATGTGACTGAAGAAATTGTCTATTTTCGTATGACCCGCTTGATATTGGTGTGACTACTTCTCCGTATTTGGCCAGTGCATGTTTAAACTTTATTCACATGTCTGGTTTCCCCATAGATATACTAAAAATAAGAAATCATTACATTGTACATTAAATATTGCAACACACCTAGTTCACTGTTCAATTTTACGGAATCACAAAAAATGATCCTTTTGATTTTTCATTACCATAAGATTCTTTATATCATTGTAGAACAATTGTTTAAATACAATACTAAAACATAACCTGTAAATTAAGATAACGCTTTACTATACCTTATTTGTTTAATAACACTTCAGGTGCAATAATTTTACTGTAATTCATTCTTGATTGACTACAACTTTCATGCATGTCACTTTTGGGATACATTTTAATGATAGCTTTATTTATAAACTGCCATAATGTCTGAACTTATGTTAATGTGGGGTGATGTCACACCACACTAACCGTAGAAAGGACACTGCGATAGTATAGGTGCAGGGGTATGGGGACCACCTTTCACTGGGACTAATGGTATCCACTGATTCTTTTCTGAGTGGCTCGAGGTTAACTGTCAGCTGGCACCCATCTCTTTGGTTAGGATCATAGACTCAGGATGATAAATACGAGTTATTTTTATAAAGAAAAGGACAAGGGTTGCTCAAGTGCACAACCCTTTTATACAAATCACCAAACATGAAGCCATGCCTAATGGCTGTGACGAACAGCAATGACAACTACGCTAATAAAGTTAGTGTTTAGGTACAAGCTACTCTGTGTTTAATTCTTGGTGTCCATTTGGGCACCCTGTGCAACATCTGAGACCCTCTTTTTTTTCCCTAATGAACATCTTCAAGTAGGCTATGCCCACAGGAGTTTCCATGGTTGGCTTTTTTCCTGGGCGATTTACCATAACGAGGACACTGGAATGTCAGGAATATAAATATAACGTGGTCACGGTGCATAATACGTGTAAACAGCTAAGCATGCCAGTGAAGCCGGAGAAGGAAGACGGTCCAGCAACCACAATTTTATCCCTGGGCCTGGAACAAGACTCAATGGCATTGGAGGTAAGGCTACTTCAGGGTAAACTTAAAAGCAAGAGAACGCAATTTTAGATTTGAAGGGGCAGGAAGGCATGCAAAAAAAATACAAAGAAAAGAAAAAAAGAACTTACTCACACTGATTAGGCTTCTCGCTCTTGCAAGCACAGCTATCATGACTGAATGTAGTTACCTCCACCGACTAATTAGTCTCCATACCACTGCCAGTTGCATGGATCAATTCATACGACTGAGCTGAGATGCAAGGGCAGATATTGGATGGCGAGTCCCTTTGTTAATGAGTGAAATAAAACGGCAATTATGCTTGCAAGAGCTGGATTGAAGCCACAAGTCATTCATCAGTTACATGGAAATGTAGGGCATTCTGTGGCTATTAGTGGTTCATGCTGCTCCCATGGGTGCCAACAATGCGGGACACACACATAACAGTGTAGGAACTGGCGGCTATTATAGTGGCCACTACAATCTAGAGATGGGACCGGTGTGGGAAGACGACCATGTGACAATCAGCTGTTTTGGTTTTTTTTTAAAGCTGGAGCCTCAAACGTCCAAGAATTGTTGCAGCTGACACGGAGTTTAACCTTCTCGGAGGCAAAGAGAGAATTTTCCATCAAGACAACTGACATGGACCTGACTACATTTATGCTAATGCAAGTGTTTGGTGCACTAACTGCCTAGTATCGAAAGAAGTCAATTGTGCGCATTGGAAGCTAAAGCAGCCAGAAAATAACAGAAATAAATGCTGGTGGCCATGCAAAATAACAGACAGGAAGAGAGCCCACAAAAAGTAATAAGCAGTAAAAGGAAAACATCTTAGTGCCATTTTACATTTAGTCTGGAAGCCAGAAGGGTTAACCTGGAATTTTAATATGCGGAACTTTTTTTTTCATAAATATGTTCTATGTGACCTGTGAAGTCATAATCAGATTCATGCCACTTTGGCATGGTTGGTCAATTAGAAATATATGCAAAAATATTTATTGTTAAATTTTAGGAAATGGTCACATTTTAAGTTGCACCAAATTAGGTCATGTTGTATATCATTTGAATTTTTAGAAGGTACTGATCATTACTTGATAAATTATATTGTATATAAGTCAACTAGATTAAAGTTATAAACCAAAACAGTATTTTCTGACAAAAAGTATGTACGATCTATACAATAAATCTGGTATTGTTTCACAATCTTAATCAATATTAAGTTTTTAGGATTGCACCAATCAGTTAAAATATAAATTTGTAATAATGGTATTCATAGCTATCATAACCATCACATTTAAAAAAAAAGTAAATTGTTTAAAGCTTGCAAAATAATTGTGACCATAACTTCAGCTGCTTCACAAGAGTTATGGATTGGGAATCTTACTCGTGTATCTTTCAAAGTAGTCCAATCTGCAACTGCTCTGTAAATGAGGAGGGACTGAAGAATAATAGCGAAGCAAGGATAGAGACAGTTAAAGCAAAAAGCAGGGAAAAAATAAGATGACTTGCATTTGAAGTTACTGGAGTTTTCACCACCTGCACTGAAGAAGTTGAAAACACATGAAAATTCTATATCAACATACACTTCAGAAACTCATATAAAGAAATATTTAAGTAAGAAGAGAAAAGATGGTATAGAAAAACAAATCAAATTAACACGTTCTGCAGCTCCTTTTGTCTGGAAAAAGCACTGTTTGTTTTGTGGTAAGTTAACTAGGGGGATAAAAAACATCCTTATCGCTGGAGAGAATCCTATACATGCACCACTTCAGAGCGTGGTCCAAATACGCTTACTTATAAGGATCATCTAGTAAAGGTAAGTGAATATCTTTTTCAGGCATATAAATAATAATCCTACTTAATCTAGGTATGCAATTAACGAGGTGATGCATGGGTAGAACAAGTGAGACTAAGTTTAAGTAACACACGATGTTTACATGATCTACTTTCAGCTGATGGGAGGTATCAAGAATATTGCCGCAAGAAGTTTACAAATGCGAGAAACATTAAAGCTTCCCAATCCCACAAATTGACTATATCTCTGGAAAGTGAACCTTATACTCTTTTATCAAATCTGTTTGCTAGTGACCCATCTCGAGTGTGGTCTTCACTTGATTTAAGGCAGCAGAAGCTTGTAAAAGAAGCTACTGCTCCTGCAAGTCTTCCAAAATTTCATGCACACAGTTCTGTGCCTGTTACTCAACCAACAGTAAGCCTCATTTTATGATTCGCAATCCAACTCTGAAGAAGAGCTGGTATAAGCTTATTGGTTGCACGTAAAATTATCATTAATTTTTTGTAACCTTGTGATTTACTTATTAACTTTAAGTATTAATTTTTGGATTATAAGTGTTATTGTAAAAAACAATCTGCATAAATATGGATTTCAATGATATGTAACATGATGCTATTTGATTTCACAAGATTTCAGCCAAATTTAACAAAAATTGGTGAATATTTCGCAATGCCCAACTGTACCAAAGTGGCATTAACCTGAATATGATTATGTAGACCTTGTAGAATATGTTTATGAAAAAAAAAAACTTTCCGCATACAATATTTCCAGGTTACCCCAAATTTGAGTGTTTGGCCGCCAGACTAATAGACAATCAATACCTTTAAGAATTGTTAATATACTTGCAGGTATTTGAGCCAAAGAAAAAATACAAAATATTTAGGCGCAACAGCTGCAAATAATATTTACCACAAGCTTGTGGAGGTAAATAAGTTAAATTTTATTTAAACTGATTGCTAATCAGGAAGAAATGAAGACTGAACCTAAGCACCAAGTAACGTGAAAATAAATGAATGTTCTCTAGCACTGAGTGTCATTGTGTTGTACGCCTACCAATAAGACATATGAGTCTAGTACAAGTGAAGTCATATTTATTCTGCATTTGTTGCTCTCATGATGTAAGATGTGATGTCCTCGTGCAATGCAAAATATAAAAACTCCGCCATTACGTAAGAGTTTAAATTTTTTTTATTGATCTCATTTAATGAGGGTATTTATGTCTATTTCTAGTTATTTAGGTTTGTTTACCCAATCGTCTCTGTTGTGCTCCAATCAAATCCGTGGTCCCAATGAACTCTTGTCTTAATCATCTCTGTGTTCGTTCATACTAAAATACAATATTAACTAATTAGAATAATTTACTTTCCGTACCATTAGCTACATCTATTTCCGATACATCTATTTACCTAGTATATACTCAACAACTAACTCTTTTCATCATTTCTTGCTATGTATAGACTAAATACACACCTATATATATAATCATTCATTAGCTTCCCTTTTTCCTCAGTTCTCAGTTTGTAGCATAATTTGAAAGATTTCCTTAACACTCTGACTTCATCAAAACTGGGGTTAGGACCTTGCTAGTTAAACTTTGTGTGGGTAAGGTAGTTGTCGGTAGCCCTGACTCAACCTATTCGTGGACTAGCCAGCCGCTCCCGACGACGCTTCCACCAGAATCCACATGGTTCAAGTAGAGTTTAAAATCTATCTTAATATTTGTGAACTGATAGATTTATAACTCTACTTAAAACTCTGCATGTCAGCTATTTCAGTTTTTTGTCACTCAGGCGCACAAATGAAATGAAAGACGATCCACCGGAAGTCCGGGACACAAACCAACACACGAAATTACACACACTCAACTGTGCACACGCTGCTCATAAGATATATACACACAATGACACAATGACAATGTTCTCCTTGATTTTCTTATTCTCTTTATTCTTCTCTCTTCTTCTTCTTCTCTCTTGTGGCCACGCCCACACCTTTCTCAGATTATGCCCATCACTACATTTGTTGTTTAGAGGGTTAAATCTGTCCCATATGCCTAAATAAGGTACAATGAGCCAGACATATCCCATATGTGCTCAGTTACAATAAATCTGCTTGTCAAGAAAAAGGAAAAGTGCATGAAATTGTGACTGACGTCTCCTTAGACCCGGGTGCGTACTATGATCTGGTCCCTATGTCTAGGGTCCCATTGACATCATTGACTGGCGAACTGTGTTGGCTATTGGGATTAACAAAGGAGTTGTTCTGTACGATTTGGCGTTCTGCACCTTTAAACTGGATCACATGAAGTTTACCAATTAAGTAATAGTCTACCTCAGTACTTAGACAATCTGAATGAACTCCAATTCTACCTGAATATAATTTACATTTAGTGAGGTACCGGGTCTACGTCAATAACAGTGATGTTAGTATACTAGACATCTCCACACCAATGGACAGAGTGTAAACAATGAAACTGACAAATTACCAATATTCCTCAGTTATGTGTCCATTGATGTGTTATTACAAAAAGGAAGGACACCTTGATGGCTAAAATGGATTTTAAAAGAACGTATTGAAAAATTCCAACTCAAATTGCTGCTGAAAAGATTATTAGTTCTGAAATCAGAGAAACTGAATTCAATTTTGATTCATACCCCACTGATAATGACATCAGTCGTAATGAATGGAGCAGGCAATGTATACCACACCATCTCCAAGCTTTTTTGAAAATTATTATCTCCTCTCAGCTTAAGCAAGTTAGCATTGGGCATGCAATTATACAAGCTTCACGTAAAGCAGTTATAACTCCTACAATGTTCGGGCTAGGTGTTGAAATGGACCATGTTATTGGGTCAAGATGGCTCATTGATGAATTGTCACAGTTGGGATTTTCAATTACGTATGATGAAGTTAATCGATATAAACAACCTGTGATTGCCTATGAATGCCTTGATAGCATTCTGACTGAGTATTTACCAGGCACATTTACCCAGTGGATAGCAGACAACATTGATCATAATCTGGCAACTCTAAATGGGCAGGGTACATTCCATGGAATGGGTATTATAGCTGTTTCTACCCCTAAAGGTGGGACAGAATTAACCTCAAATTCTCGTGAGATAAAAATGCAAAAACCAATGAAAGTGAGTGAGCTATTGAAGGATCGAGGAGTATCAATTGTTCAATACCTAAGTCCAATCAAGAAAGGCCTTAGCTCTGTAACATTTAAGCCCATTCGTAAATTACAAGTTTCATATACTCGGCCTTCAGAACTAAGCTGTAATCTGCTTTGGCATGCTGGATGGGTTCTTGGGGATGAAGCAATACAGAGACCAAATTGGTCAGGGTTTATGCAGCATATCTTCTCAGATGATGATCACTTACATTCCAAAGGGAAAGTATTATTTCTGCCAATAATTGATCTAAATCCATCAGATGAGACATGTATTTACTCGACTTTGTTATATAATCAGAGGCAGGCTGATAAATATATATTATTCATTTGATACAGGAGAATATCACGAGTCTGTAGGCTTAGTATTTACGCGAGTGCCGCAGGCACGAGCGTAAATACCGCCAATCAGACGAGTGATATTCTCGGGTAACCAATGGATAATAAATTTATTAGGTACTGCTCATGGGTGAATACCTTGGTAACAAGAAATTTACCTAGGAGGACGTAATAACCCAACGTAATAACTATGAACACAGGTGATATGGAAAAATATTGCCCAAAGCCACATCCTGTTTACTTTAATGCATTTTCTATGTGGCAACAGTTATCAGGCTCTGTTCAGTACCTAATAAATTGGACATATCAACACCGTGTTTAACTTTTGGCCAACCCTTCTGGCTAAAGGCAGTCGAAATCATCAAGGCCAAATCCATGGATATTGTTTGTAGACTGTGTGGTTTCCACACATTGATGGGCTACATGGGTAGCATTGGGTCCATGATGAAGGGGTCAGAAATTGAACAAGCTATGGAAACAGTGTACAGTTCAAATGTTGTCACCCACAATATTTCTGGAAAGGCTATTTTAAGGGCTTTGTGTAGTCACATGTTAATTGAGGCTGCACTTGTAGCCAAGCTAATTAAATCAGTCTTGATGACAGACAATAGTGATATTGAAGAATCTGCACAGTTTGACATTGATGATGACATTCAGTATGACTCAGATGCTGGTGCAAGAATAGAAAGTGATAGTGATGGTGATGTCGAAGGTGGAGTTGAGTTGAATGAGTCTGACACATACACAGAGCTTCCATCTGATTGTACTGATGAGGAAAATCAGACATTGGTATAGAAAGAAATGTTGATCAGGGTCCAGAACACAAATTTGCTGCTGCTATACCAGAAAAGATTCAGTCATTGTTCAAAGAAGTTGTTTAACAAATCAAAGCCAGTTTCAACTGCAATAAGTTCAAGGGAATTTGATCTCGCTCGCACTGACTACAGCAGTTCGGAAGGGCAGCCCGAGTTGAAAGTTCGGGCCTAACTGTGTAGCCAGTGAGGGGATCGAAAATGGAGGACTTTGCTGCCCTTGTCGTCTGCCAGGTACAAGGCTCGCTGTCGGGATGGCGACCTTGTGGCAGTAACTTTCGTGGACTTTGGAGTACCGACTGGAGAACTCGGTCTTAGCTTAGGTCCGAATAATCAGATAGCTAGGGTGGGTGGGTAACTACAACATCACTGGTTTGATAACTTCAAAACTATAGGAACTATAACTGAGAACTAAAATGAAAGAATACAATACTGATAACAACTGTAGTCATGGGCAATATCCGCGACTGGCCGCGAGCATTCAGCGAGGCTTTACAGAAATAAAGTGAATGCGTAGTATAGTTTCTTTGGAATGTTCATTGAGGTTGCGTTAGGCCCGCACATTTTCCGGGGCAAGGAAGCCAGAGCCACTGGTGGCAATGCTTTGTGAGTCAGTATTGGAATCTGAATTTTTCAACAGCACAGTTAATCTTTGTACGGCTCGTCGTCATGTACTGTTGCCATCAAAAACATCAACAACTCGAACTAATCCATCTAACATCAACAACTCGAACTAATCCATCTGATCCAGGGTAAGTTTGTGCCACAACAGCAATAGGTATACGGCGATGACTTAGAGTCGATTCCAGAACACCAACTATGTCTCCTACTTGGAGATTAGGTACACGTCTCTTCCATTTGCTTCTTACGTGGTGGAGTTTCAAAAATTTCATCCTTCCACTTTGACCAAATGCTTGCAGTGAGTCTCTTAATTAGGTTCCATCGACGTAATCAAGTAATATTACCATCAAGTTCTTGCACTGGAGTTGGGCAGCTAGTAGTGGACGCCCAATAAGAAAATGTCCAGGAGTTAATGCTGATGAGCCATCCTCTTGGTGTGCTTCAAACTGAGCCATTGGACTGGAATTTAGAGTAGCTTCAATGTCAGTTAGAATGGTGGCAAGGTCTTCAAAATATAATTTTTGATCACCAATTATTCTGATAAGAATTCTTTTCATCTCTCTCATTCCAGCTTCCCATAAGTCCACCTTGATGAGGAGATTGAACGGGTATGAAATGCCATTTAATATGCCTTGATTGAGAGTATTTTTTAATCATCTGTTGGACTTTCCTGGAAGTTAAAATTGTTTGCAGTTCACGTTGTGCTCCGATAAAATTCCGTCCATTGTCACTATAAACATTGTGTGGTAGTCCTTGACGATTAACAAATCTTCTGAACGCAGCTAAAAAAAAGCCTCAGTCGATAAATCACAGACAAGTTCCAGGTGAATGGCCTTTGTAACGGCGCAAACAAACACTGCTACATTAGCTTTGTGGTTGGTGGGTTTTCTAGGATTGCCTCTATTTAAAATCAGCAGACCAGCATAGTCTATTCTAACATTCTGGAATGGTGGGGCAGGGCAGATTCTGTCGGCAGGTAATTGGCCCATTTGCTGAGTACACGGAGTAGCATTCGTTCTACGGCAGGGAACACATTCGTGCACAGTCTTCCGTGCAAGTGATCTGAGTCCAGAAATATAAAATTCTTCAGCTGTCAGTGCCATCAAGACTCTTGCACTGGCATGGTGGTGTAGATTATGAAGATCTTTCAATAATATGTTGAAAAATGTGAGTTTTTACAGAGAATTGCTTTCTTCTTTAATTTTTGCATTGCACAATCTTCCACCAACTCTAATGATTCTCTCTTTATCCAGGTAAGGAGCAAGTCTGCTAATAGGTGACTTTAATGATACCTGCTGGTTGTGAATAAATTGTTGCAATTCTGATCCAAAATGAATCTGCTGATGCTGAATAATTAGCTGGACTTTGGCTAAATGAAGTTCTTGATCTGTTAGTGTGGGAGGTAATTTGGACTTGCGCTGGACTTTTAGCTTCCATCGTATTGCATAGGCTCTGAATTTGGTCAGGCGAAAAAGGGAAGAAAAGTATTTGATTTCATCTGGTTCCTCCATGACTTGTACAGTAAGTACTGGAGCTGGTTTTTGTGTGTCTTCATCAATTGGTGGATTACCTATGTCAGTCCTTATAGGCCAAGAAACTGATGATTCAGATAACCATGGTGGACCTTTCCACGACAATTCCTTTTCAGTCAATTCTTGAGGAAACACTCCTCTTGAAGCTAAATCTGCTGTATTGACATCGGTTGCAACATAACGCTACTTGGATGCTGGTAATAGGTCAGTAGTAGCAAAAACTCGGTTGAGGACAAACATGGATCCCTTTGGCGGTGGATTTCTTAGCCAACCTAGTACGGCAGTAGAATCACACCATGCGAACAGATTACTGCTTGGCACATCTAGGTCTACGGCAGTAGTAGAAATAAGTTAAGCTAGAAGCTTTGCCGCTCACAATTCCAAACGTGGTATGGATAAATCTTTGATAGGAGCAATCCTAGTCTTTGCCGTTAAAAGACTGATGGTAACAGTAGAATCACGGTGTAAATAACGACCATACACGACGGCACCATAAGCTATTCGAGAAGCATCTGAAAATCCATGAAGCTGTATTTGCTGCGCTGCACGGTTGCTTGTTTCTCCACGAGTTTTCTTGACATTGGAAATTTGTTGACTGCAGGTAATTCACTATTCCACCTAATCCAAACAGTATGTAGGTCAGATGGAATGACTTCGTCCCAGGAAATGCCAGATTTCCAAAGTAACTGTAGTAGATGTTTAGCTTTCACTGTGATGGGAGCAAACCATCCTAGGACGTCAAAACCTTTGCGGTCTGAGAAGCTATTATTCTTTTTGTAGGTTTGGTAGTAATTGGATTGGGGAGTTGCCACAAACAGTGTATCGGTGGTGATGTTCCAGTGCAGTCCTAAAGCTTTGCGACAGCCTAACTCAAAGTTTGTGCCTATTTTTAGGGGCTATGTTTCACGTAAATCCTCAGGAATAGTAGCTAGGAGATCAGGAGAGTTGGTCCTCCAATTCCTAAGGCGCATATGTCCACGTTGAAAAAGAGCGTTTATGTCTTGTCTAACTTCTTGTGCTTCTTGAATATTGGAGGTTCCATGGAGAAAGTCGCCCAACAGTTTAGAAAAAGGACAATAGTAATAAAGGGGATTTATCTAGTAAGATTACAATAATAACGATTGTATGTGTTGTGCTGTGTGTATGGATGTGCAGGAATTAAAAATTAGTAGACACAAGAGATGCAGTAGGAAGTTTCTTGGAATAATTCTGAGCAATACGCCGGAGTGTTGCTGTGGCTAAGAATGTTGAAGAAGTAACGCCAAATGTAACTCTCGTATTTCTCCAGTCTTCAATTTTTCCGTCGTCTTCTCGCACCAAATAGCGGTGGAGGTCTCTGTCTTCCTGATTCAACGAAACTTCTCGGAATATACGTGAAATATCAGCACTGTAAGCTATAATCATAGAGACGAAAACGTTGTAGAATAGTCGTCAGTTTCGGGTACAGAGATGGACCAGAAATAAGAACATCATTGAGAGATTGTCCAGATGCTGATTTGGCAGAGGCGTCACAAACAACCCTTAACTTAGTAGTTGTTGATGATACTTTTTCCACTTTATGCGTTGGAAGGTAAAATGTCTGGTGGCATGGCTTGTTCAAATCTTCTACAGGAACCTTTTCAGCATGATTTTGAACAGCATAATCCTTTACTTGTTTTACATATGCATCTAGGGTACCATTGCGTCGAAAAAAGCGTTCATTTTGGAGAAATCGTTTCTAGGCTAAGGGTCTAGATTCTCCGAGCAGTGGAGCTAATTTTTTTCTTGGAAAACGAACTTCGTAACGTCCGTCCTTTAGGCGAGTTGTTGACTTGTTGAATAAGTCAATAGCTTTCTAATCTTCCGAAGCAAGGGAAGGCTCTTCTTGGGTTGGAACTTCTTCTTGTTCAAAAAACTTCTTCAATAGTTCGTCAGTGCTTGTATCTTCATAGTCAGCATGGTAACAGGGATAAACAATTTCTTTATTCTCGGAGTCTTCATAAATTTGAGTATCGCCTCCAATGACCCAGCCAAATATAGCTTCGATGGCCACTAAATCTCGATCAGGAGCGTCCTCAATACTCATATGTCGGCGACATCGTTTGGCATATTTGATACCAATGAGAAGGTGTACTCTGCAAGATTTACCGAAGTATGGATCTGCTAATGTTTTGTCTCGAAGAAAATCTAGTTGGTAAACAGCATCAAGATTTTGAGCTCGGTGTCCTTCACAAATGTGATCAACTACGTGAGCTTTTATCACAAGCTGAGGAGCCGTGGAATTCACTGATGAATTCATATTGACTGACAACGCTGTTGCTCGGAGTAGATCCACCACCAAGTCCACAGATATAAATGCTGCTTTTCTGTTTTGAGGTTTTCAGAGTATTTGCTAGTTGTGAGGTGATCAGAGACATAGCAGCTCCTGGATCTAAAACTGCTCTTGTACGTTGGACATTACACTCGGATGACACGTCTACCTAAGCTGTTTGAAGGAGTATAGAACCTGGTGAATTGTTCAAAGCTTGTAGAACAGGAGCAACATCATTAACATGCCTAACATTACCATTGGTCTGAACTAAAGGGGGGTTGATAACAGCAGGAGGAGTTGATCGGTGCAACAAGGTATGGTGCTTTCTACCACAATGCTTGCAATTCTTGCGACTATTGCAAGAACCTACTATGTGATCACTTGAAAGGCAGTTATAGCAAAGTCTTTTCTGTCTCACTCCTTCATTCCTTTTGTCGACATTCTGACTGATCAATATAAGACACTTAAAGGTATAGTGACCTTGTTGACAGTAGTTGCAGTTTGGTAACTTTGCCTCTTGGACATGTAGAACACGTTCATTCTGTTTCTTCTCTTTGTATGGCAGCTTCGTTTTATTTTGACTCGTCGTTATGGTCGAATTTGCGTCTTCCACGGGACGATCATCTCGGGTTGCGTATTTTCGTTTAATAATGAAATCGGTGAGCTGTTCAAGAGTTGGAGGGTGGTGTGAACTGGCAATGTGGCTTTTCCATTCTTGTTTGGATAGTCCAGTCATGAGGGGAGACAATATGCCACACACCAATTGTTCAGCTGTGAAGCCTTTAGTGACCAGCAAACCTTCTATATGGCCCTCAATAGTCCTCAAGAATTCACTTAAAGACTTATTGTCGTCTTTCACGGACTTCATAGCTAACATTATTGTCAAGTGGTGGTTAAAGATAAGGCGAGGCTGATCAAATTCACGTTAAAGAGCTTCTACTACCTTGGCATAGTTTCTGGATTGAGAAGCTTGCCTAACTATGTCTTTGGCTTCATATGATTGCATAGCTTCCTCTAAACAGCCAATTTTCTCAAGGTCAGACAGAGCAGTTTCTCGTTCTAACCTACCTTCATAAATTCCCCAAAAATTGTGCCAATCAATAATCTGTCCAGAAAACTTAGGAAGAGCTAACTTATAGTGTGTAGTGCGCCTTGGAGGCGAAATAGAAGAAGTAGAAGTAGTAGTAGTTGGAGGCGAAGATATTGAAGAGCCGTCGTCGACACATTCTTCGTCGATTCGGATGCTTATTCGTTCGAGTACTTCGTCGATTTTATAGTCTAATGATTTTAGTTCTTCTATGGATGGCATATATACCATGTCTTCTCTGAGAGCTTCAATTTTGGTTTCTTGTTCACTGAGGTCGGCTTTGGTTTTGTCACCGCTAATTTTGGATTTTGCTAGAATTTTTTCGAGTTTGCTGATGATATATTTTCCCTTGCCAAGAATTTTGTAGGTGTACAATTTATCTAAATACAACTTTTGTATGTGACGGTTTTCTGCTAGTTGGGAATCAGTCTAATCTTCCACATAAAAGTCTCTACCTTTTAGTTCACCATTCTCTTTGCGACAGTTTCGTATTGGTAAACAGCTGTTAGTAATTTGTCATAACGTCTCTGAAGTTCGGATATATCAAGATCATCTAGGGATGTGGTGATACTTTGTATGTATGTATTTGCTCGGGTAACACAAGACTTCTTCGTTCCTCGAAGTTTTCGTAAATCGGATAAGTCATCATTTTCTTGAATAGATTCTTCGAAGGTTGCCATAGCAATAAATTCAAATATGAAATGGTTAAATGCCTGAAAGACTATATGGAAAGGTCAAAGTAGTAAGTTATTCTGTTGATTCTGGACTTTGACCACTAGTTTGAAGTATCCGGCTCGAAGGACCAAAAATGATCTCGCTCGCACTGACTACAGCAGTTCGGAAGGGCAGCCCGAGTGGTAAGTTCGGGCCTAGCTGTGTAGCCAGTGAGGGGATCGAAAATAAAAAACTTTGCTGCCCTTGTCGTCTGCCCAATACAAGGCTCGCTGTCGGGATGGCGACCTTGTGGCAGTAACTTTCGTGGATGTTGGAGTACCGAGTGGAGGACTCGGTTTTAGCTTAGATCCGAATAATCAGATAGCTAGGGTGGGTGGGTAACTACAAATTCACTGGTTTGATAACTTCAAAACATTAGGAACTATAACCGAGAACTAAAATGAAAGAATACAATACTTATAACAACTGTAGTCATGGGCATAAACCGTGACTGGCCGCGAGCGGTCAGCGAGGCTTTACAGAAATAAAGTGCATGCGTAGTATAGTTTCTTCGGAATGTTCGTTGAGGTTGCGTTAGGCCCGCACAGAATTAGCCAAATTAGTGAACTCATTGGATTTGTACAAAGACATGTTAGCAGAAAAATCACCAACTGCAAATTTATGGCTGCAATAAATTGATTACGTTGAAATACTTAAATTATTTATATGATCGGAAAGAACAGCAAATTGGAATCTGCATCTTGTAGCAGTGGGAAAGATGTTGAACCACTTCGCAGTAACAGTTCATATTAACTATACTAAAAGTGCTCGACTTTATATGCAAGAAATGCAGGAGTTACTGACAAATCACCCATCTGTATATCAGTACTTTGAGTAAGGACATCATGCTGTACAAAGGAGTAGTAGGCACTGGGCAGGCTTATGGCCTGATCTGGTTATTGAACAGGTAATGATGCGATCCATCAAAACTCGTGGTGGGTTAACTCGAGGGAGTGAAATGACTGAATCTGTTCGATTGCAGTGGGTCTCTAGTCTTCATAAGTGTGTGGAATTCATGATGCAATGACGACTGCCACTAACTTGAAGCATAAAGCTAGTATGAAACACATTGAGTTAGGCATTTCTCGGTGTCAGAGGGACTTCGAAGATCTGTGCAAAATTCAAGTCTGGTTAAGTCAGCATGAGCCATTTGATATGAATGAAGGAAGGCTTCAATCCTTGTCATCTGGTTTAACTGCTACTTGTGATGATGGTATTAATTGTCATCGAACAGAAGAAATTGGAGCAGAAATACAACTGCTGGATAATGTAAGCGTCACTGAAGCCACTATCAAATGCAGCAGACAAATAAAATCATTAGATCGCTTGTATCCATGAGTTCAAATCAATAAGAAAAAAATTCAAATTGATCCTAACATCCTGTTGTATAGGTTAATAGCCATTTTATAAAGAAAAGAAGAAATGACTCTATTTTTGATTATGAATTGACCACAACACCAACTTCCCTCTTCAAAGATAACATTATGCGTAAAGCCAACAAAGTACAACTAGCAACAGCTCTCAAGCAAGGAGTAAAACCTTGTGAGCATGACGACAGAGCTTTTTATGTTCTTGATGGAGGGGCTCTCCTTCACAGAGTAAAATGGGGAAAGAAAGCTACTTATAAAGATATAGTGGTACAATTATGTTCAATATGTTCAGGGAAAGTATGGACATGCACATGTTATTTTTGATGGCTACAATCAAGGGGCATCAATAAAAATTGATGAACATCAAAGAAGAATTACAAAAATGTGTGCAGATATTCATGTTTCTGAGTTAACAGAAGCCTGTGAGAATCAGCTAACTTTTCTTGCCAATGAGCACAATAAAGCACAGTTTATATCATTATTGTGTGAGTACTTGAAAATTATTTCACAAGTTGTTACCCAGAGTGCTGGAGATGCAGATGGTATGATAGTTGAGCGTGCTATTCAACTTGGCAAAAGAAGATAATGTAGTCACGATAGTAGCTGATGATACTGATATAATGGTCCTTGTGTTGTATCATTGTAAAAACACTATGTCCGACATTTACTTCCAATCTGAACTGAAAAGGTCACAAAAAAAAAGTGAACATATGGAAAATTCGTAATCTTTCAGCAAAAGCTGGAGATGTGGTTGTCTCTAATATTATTTTTATCCATGCATGGAGTGGTTGCGAAACAACATGTGCAACATTTGGACATGGCAAAACTACTCTGATGAAGAAAGTCCAGGACTCAAATGAACCACAAGACGTATCACACATGATGTGTGATCCACTAATAACCGAAGAACAGGCTGGTAGAATTTGTAACCGCATATTTGTTATAATGTATGGTGGTAAAAAAGTTGATTCCCGTTGTTGTTTGAGGCATGCCAAATTCATGGAAATGGCTACTTAAAGCAAGTTCGGACTCGATCCCAAGAAGCTCCCACCTACAGAGAAAGCTGGATACTATCATAGTTTGCGTGTTCACCTCAAATTATGATTTGGAGGTTCCTCAGCGGGAATGATCTTGATCCACAACAATGGGGGATGGAAACGTGTAAGGAATATGCTAGTGCTAGTGCCAGTGCCAGTGCCTCGGGCCTTCGGCCCTCGGTTGTGTAAATCCCATACCGACCTCCACCTCGTAATGTAACCGACTTGTACCATGGCTCTAGGCTATAAGAAACGCATAACAACCATTTTTTCTGTAGCAACCAAAAAGTGCTATGGAAGAGGACGAGCTAGACACTATTTTGTCTCACTTTGACTGCGACAAATTTCTAGCCCAGTTAAACGACCCGAAACCTGACTCCATCTTCCTAGAGTCCCTTAATCAGCCTACATCTCGCTTTGCCACTCCAGTCAGTGATAGTGAGCTCCAAGAAGCAAAATTGAGTTCTGTCCCCAAAAATACAGACAAAAGTACAAGCTGGGCTGTAAATATTTGGAAAGAGTGGAGTGCTCACAGGCATAAAACTTGCGTATCACACAGTGAATGGCCCACACATCTCATGATAACGCTACCTAGAGAACTTGACTACTGGCTGAGCAAGTTTGTCCTGGAAGCTAGGAAAGCTAACGGCGATTGCTATCCTACCGATACTTTATACAACATCTGTTGTGGGTTACTTCGATATATTCGTCAGAATAGGCCTGAAATAAACATATTCAAGTCCCACACTTTTGCTGGCTTTCAGAGGACTTTGGATGGCGAAATGAAGCGTCTGCGCTCTACTGGTTTAGGAGCAAAAAGGAAACAAGCAGAGCCCATCACTATTGAAGAGGAAAACCTACTTTGGGAAAAAGGTGTACTAGGAGATAAATCCCCACAGGTGCTACTAGACACTTTGCTCTTTCTCTGTGGAATTCACTTCGCACTACGCAGTGGTGAAGAGCACCGCAGTCTTCAAATCACACAATTAGAGCTGATTTGTCCTCCCCGCGGTGGTCCAGCTCGCCTAGTTTATACCGAAAACTATTCCAAAAATAACCAAGGGGGATTGCTGCATCGCAAAATAAAGCCAAAAGAAGTAACCTGCTACGAAAACAAGGAAAATCCCAGTAGATGCCTGGTTAAGTTGTTTCAAAAATATGTGAGCCACCGGCCATCGGGACCAACCTGTTTTTACCTGTCACCACTTCGAAAATTGAAGAACAATATTTGGTATTCCAAAGTACCTGTGGGGCATAATACTTTGGCAGGAACAGTAAATAGAATTTGCAAAGAAGCAGGGGTGACTGGATATAAAACAAACCACTCACTCAGAGTAACCAATGCCACACGGTTATTTCAAAATGGCATTGAGGAGCAGCTAATCATGTCCAATACTGGACATAGGAGTTTGGATGGGGTTAGGTGCTATAAAAGAATAAGCGAAGAGCAAAAACAGCACATGTCAGATGTTCTCAATTCAGCAACAAATGGACACCAACCTGATGATGATTACCAGCCAGGGAATTTAAAGAAGCCAAAGCTGACAACTGCACCAGCATCAACTACAAAATCTTTATCTGTACAAAACAAGTCCTCTACTTTCAATGTTTCTACAAATAATAATCCACCAATCTTCAATATTGAAGGGTGCTCTACTGTAACCATCAACTACAACTCTTGCTAATCTATTTTCATAAACTAACTCTACTGTCATATCATCCATTAGCTAGCTCTGTGAATGTTTAATTTGCACTTGTACTGTATTAGTTTGATTAATAGTAATATAATCAAAATTATCCAATAAGAGCAAAGAGAGTAAAGAGGCAGATTCTGAGCTGAAAAAACTTCTGGCACCTTCCTCGTTGGTCGCCGCTTCGCTTAGCTACAGATCGTAATTCTAGGCCACGGGCAAAAAATATTCACTTCCTAGGAGGTGTATAAGTGATTTATTCACCCCGAATTGAGAAATCTGATTGGACGGTTTGAACGAACCATGGTACAAGAGTTGTCAATCCAAAACTATCTTGCAAAAACGAGAAACAATCTAGATGTGCAAAATCAATATACAAAAGTTGCAAATGTTTGGGAACATTTAATGTTGGGTGTAATTTGACAATGGACTCGTTTAACGACTGTGCATTTAACAATGATGAAGCAGATTTGACAATGGTTTCGTATGTTCTAGATGCAACCAGACATGTAATGAGTATTGTTCAAATTTTGAGTGATGACACTGATGTCTTTCTTTTGTTAGTCTATTGAATATACAAAGCTTCTATTGAATCTGAGATCCGGATTGAACGATGGAATAGAATTATTTTGGATATCAATGCTATTTGTGCCAACTTAGGACCAAAATTCCTTACTTTGAATGCATGTGTGGGCATAGGAGAGCTGCCCACATTCGAGAGCTAGAGTGAGAAAAGAAAATAAGAGAGAAGAGGAGCAATGAGAAGACAGAATGCAAAGGGAACTCTAGTTTATGCTTTATGTCACTTACGAGTTTATGTTTTATTATATTTATGTATCATGCCATTTATGTTTAAGTTGTGGAAGTGTGTATCGTTTGGAACATTAATGTTTGTGCGCAGGTCATCGGTAGGATTTTAGTCATGCTTTGGTGTATCATTTTCATTGGTCAGTTGGCGAGTGGACTCATATTCATAAGTCCCCACGCCACGTGTGTAGTTCAGTTCAGCACTTGTAACAAATACGTTTAACTCAAGTGAGGCATCCTCTAAGCTGAACTCTGGTGGCAGCGACACTTCGCTGTCCATCAGAACTTTGGTTGCTTGCATTGTGCGCAGGGTGAGCATATACACCATCCACACCCCCACAGATTTTGGTGGCAGTGGTGGGTTCCTTGAGAAGGAAACGTTCGACTCGGGATCTCAAAGAACGAAAGGACCAGGAGACTACCATGGTGTCTGCGTGTCCCGACAATCTACGTCCACGGACGGAGATACTTTGACCAGTGTGGAAATATTCTACCCTACCACGGCCTACGGACTAAGAATTCAACCTTACCCTTGCTATGGCATAGGAAGGGAACGCGCTCTACTTGTTGCGGCAGAGGATAGCAAATCACCAGGGCCCTTGCTAAGGCAGTGGGAGACCTAAGACTGAGAGGAGAGAAGAAGGAATGGGAAGGAAAAAGGATCATTGGAAAGGAGGCTTGGACAGCCCTTAGAGACTTGCGTCGCTGGTAGTGAAGTTGTGTGTGTTAGTGGATTTTAAAGTTGTAATTCGTAATCTTCATTGATTATTTCTAATTGCGTGTAGTACTCATTTTGTATTCACTGTGTTCCAGTTTTGCAATCACAGGGTCTGTACGGAGTACGAGTTTGCTTGCCCTCTATGACAGAGCCTGGACCCAGTGAGGATAGGAGGAGGACTAAGAAGTTGTCTCGAGTGAACATCGATAAGGGACTCTACCGGCCTAAGGGGCGACCAGTTGTGAAAACTTGATCACCTTATCCATTCCGATTGTCGGAAGTGAAGTATGAGAAAGAGTGAGAAGGAGAGTCAGAGTTAGTGGAGGACAGTGAGGTTGAGATATTGCAAGAAGAGATGTCGAGAAGAGGAGAAGAGAGCTAGGTAGCATCGCTGTTGCGGTACTTGGTAGAACGAGATGAGAAAGATAGAGAAGAGAGGAAAAATGCTGAGGAGTTGAACAGAAAGGCAAAAGAAGAAGAGGCAGCCAGAAAGAGAGAGGAGGAGGAAAGAGATAGGAGACGCAGAGAGGAAGGAGAAGACAGACGGCTAGGAGAAGAAGCAGCCTCCCGCAGAGAGGAGGAGGAGCGACGGAGAACGTTGATACTTGAAGACGACAGAGTACGTGAGAGACGGTAACTATTGCAGAAAAAGCTAATGGGGTTAGGAGTTTATATGGAGGGAAGCGAGATTGGAGATTATTTGGGGAAATTAGAGAGAATAATGAGAGAGGAGAAAGTGAGTGAGAGTGACTGGCGGGAGAGGTTGTACCCCAGGTTACCTGAGACTTTGTGCATGAGAGTGGCACAGGCCAGGGATAGTGAGGAAGAGTATGGGGAGATTAAGACAATTCTATTGAAGGCTACGGGGGTAACGGCAATAACCTACGGAAATCAGCTGTTAAAAGCCAATAGGACTTGTTTAAGGGCATGTCTGCCTGGGAAATAGCGAATTGGTTATTGAGAGTGACAAAGGGAAAGTGTCAGGGGAGTAAGAGTATCGAGGAATGTATGTTGGCTATAGCGTTGGCTGTATTAAGGAGAAGTTTGCCACAGAGTGGGAAGGCATTCTTAGAGATGAGAAAAATTTGCGAGTGGGGGGAATTGAGAGAGGCTGTGGAGTACTGGATGTCCGGGAGACAGAGAGGGAACTTTTACAAGCCTCTGGGCAGCGGGCCCAGTGAGGTGAATAGAGGATATAGGGGAACTGTGGATAAAAAGAGTTGGTATGGGTGCGGAGGAAAGGTCCAGGGTGGTGGTTCAGGGGATAAAGTGGGTAGATCGTATGGGGGTATAACATGTTACAGTTGTGGTGAAAAGGGGCACCGGTCGAGTGAGTGCAGGAGAGAGAGACAGGGTAATAGCTACATTGCGAGAACACCTACCTACTATAACTGCGAGAAGGTGGGACACAAAAGTCCGGAATGTACGGCCAGGAAGGGGTCTGTCACCGTTAAAAAGGAGACTACCCCAACCCAGATGTCCATGCTTAGGCAACCAAGATGTCCATGCTTAGGCAAGCCAAGTCAGGACAGGCTGGGAATGTAGCGTAAGGGCTGGCTCTCTTCCATGAATAGGCTAAATTTACCACTAGAAGTGCTACTGCTGGATACACAAATGAGTCCAAGATGCATGGCACGATGAAGAGTATTCTGGGGAAGTGCATAGATGATGGGTTGGATTGGGTATGACAACTGTGTTTCGTATTGTTTGTGTTAAAGCAGATGCCGCATGCCGATTCAGGTTATAGTCCCTTCGACATGGTGTACGGGTTTCGGGTTAGGACGCCCTCTGACGCCCTATACCACGGGTTGTATGAGGTGGAGGCTGAGAGACTAAATGTGTGTGAGTGGGTGACTAGAATGGCAGAGAGGCTAGAGAATGTGAGAGACAGTGCAGCTTTGAGAAATGCTAAAGGAAAGGAGAGTAGGTTACAATACTTGAATAGCGGGACTAAGATGAGAGAGTTCAAAGAGAGAGATCTGGTCTTATACAGAGTACAGGGAGGACTTGTAAGTTGTCGGATTCCTGGCAGGGTCCGTACAAGGTTCTGAAGAGAGTGGGGTCAGTGAATTATAGGATAGGAAGGGTTAGTAGAGAAAAGAACGCTAAGGTAGTGCATGTGAATTGTATTAAGGAGTTTAAGGAGAGAGCATATATGAGGAAATTGGATATAGTAGTTGAAGAACAGGGGGATGAGAGTAGTAAGTTTAGAGGTGAATGCGAGGGGTACAAGAGAGTGAGTAGCAGGGTTTACTGGGGACGTATGACGACGTCTTCTTTGACGGTCCTGGGAGCACTGATCGGGAGAAGATGTCCAACGATACTGGTTATAGTAAGCCAATTCGGCGGATGCCGTATTCAGTCCCTCTATGGAACAGGGAGAAAGTAAAGTAGAAACTGGAGAGTCTGGAGGAGCAGGGAGTTATAGAACGGTGCAGGAGCAATTAGGCATCTCCATTAAGGCCTGTAAGAAAGCCGGACGGCAATGTCAGACTTTGCGTTGACTACCGTCGACTTAACGACATAACGACGAAGGAGCCCAACTACATATGGTCGAGAAAGTGGGTACTGTATGGGTAATGTTCAAAATCTACGTGGCAAAGGGTTTCCACCAGGTGATGGTTGAAGAGAGAGATCGAAATAAGACATGTTTTATTTGCCCTTTTGGGAAATTTAGATATTGTCGTATGCCATTTTGACCAATAAATACTCCATCCGTGTTTCAGAGATTAATGGAAGAGGTTCTGGTGGAGTGCAGAGATCGCGCGAACGTTTATATCGACGACATTTTGGTTGTGTCAGGAGATTGGAAGAGTCATTCAAGACATTTGGAGAGTGTTTTGGAGACCCTGAGGAAGAATGGCCTGACTTGATAGAGGTCGAAAGGTAGTTTTGGAAAAAGAACATAGGAGTTCTTGGGTCACCAATTGGGTGGTGGCACTATCAGTGTGACTGAGGCAAGGGTTGAGGCTATTCGTAATCACCCTATGCCGAAGTCGAGGAAGCAGCTGCGAGCCTTCCTGGGTCTGGTGGGTTTCTACAGGAGGTTCATTCCTGGATTTCATCGATAGTCCTCTGTCCTCACGCTCACACTTCGACGGTAAAGTCTGGGGTGGTGAGTTGGACAAGTCCAATGTTGGACGCTTTTCATGCTTTGTGTAACAAGTTATCTGTATCAGTGCGTTTATGTGTTCCATGTGTAAGTGATGTGTTTGTTGTAGAGAGCAATGCGAGCTCGACAGGCGTCGGAGCTGTCCCTTTCCTTGGTTCGGAACGACGAGAAGTTGCCCGTCGCCTTCTTTTCTAAGCAGTTAAAAGGGAATTACAGTGCCCAAGTGTTGGAGGGCCTGGGTATTTATGAAGCCATCAGGCACTTTGCATATTTCTTGTATGGTCCTAAATTAACAGTGGTGACAGACCATAAGGGTCTAGTGAATATGAGATGTGGAAAGCAGGAGAACAGGAGAATTTATAATTGGTGTTTGAAGTTGTCTATGTACGATTTTGATATTGTGTATCATGCAGGAGAGGAGAACGTTGTTGCTGATGATCTCAGAAGGTGCCATGGAAAGACTGACGTCAGTGACCATGTCACCCAGCTCATGAAGGACGGGGGAGATGTGGGCATACGAGAGCTGTCCACATTCGAGAGCTAGAGAGAGAAAGGAGAATAAAAGAGAAGAGAAGCAAAGGGAACTAGTTTATGTTTTATGTCACTTACGAGTTTATGTTTTATTGTATTTATGTATCATGCCATTTAAGTTTAAGTTGTGGAAGTTGTGGGGATGTCGCCACCAGACTCGTCGGGTAAACTACTCCTCGCACTGGTGCAGCCTCGAATTTGCTGCCACCAGAGTTAGCTTGCGCAACGGGACGTATCCCAACTACTCGTAGCCTTTCTTTTTTTAATTTTATTGCACATGGAACTAACTGAAGAAATCTCGTGAGCAACTTAGTTTATACTTCGCCACTCACGTGATCCCTCCGACAATTACAGAACACTTGATATGACTAAATATGGAAATGACACAAAACTTGTTAACTACATGATGACGTCGCACATTCACTCTACGACAAATAATTGATATTCTAGGTCACGCACGCTTGTTCCAATTCACGCACAACACAGATGAAATAACATATACACGCACAACGTCTCTGTCCATAAGTCCTTCATGAATGTGGGCTTCGGCTTCTGGAGCCCACATCTCCCCCCCCTCGGAAGAAGTGGGAGTCACTCTCCTCTGAAACGCGCACATCTTCTCCATCTTCAGACACACCATCTACTTCAGCTCTTTCCTCGTCTTCACACTCTCGAAAGCCACGACTCAAACAATCGGCCACACAATTCTCTTTCCCTGCACGGTACTCAATATCATAGTCATAGTCCGCCAACTTCATCGCCCAGCCATGGAGGCGGCGATTCTTCTGTCTTCCCAACTTCATACTGGCCAGACCCTTGTGATCAGTAATTATTTTGAAACGTCGCCCGTAGAGATAGAACGAAAAATGGTTCACACTCTCCAACACAGCCAAGCCTTCTAACTCTTGCGCAGAGTATCGGGTCTGCGCTCCACGCAACTGCCTGCTGAAGAACCCCACAGGCTTCAGAACATCATCTCTACAGACACTTAGAACAGCACCAACTCCAGACGCACATGCATCAGTTTCAAGAACAAAATCATCCGACACACACGGAACACACAATTTGACATACGAACACAAACTCACTCTGAGGCCCTCAAAGGCCTGTATCATCCCTGCAGTCCAGGCCAAAGGCTCTGCCGGTGGTCCAGATGTGTGAGGAGACAGCACCGAGGAATATCTATGGAATCCACTGATGAAACTCCGATAATACGACAGCAATCCCAAGAATGATCTCAGCTGCCTACGATTCTTCGGTTGAGGGTAATCCGCAATCGCTTTCACCCTCGCCTCAGGTACTGCCAACTCGCCATCACCAATCCAGTGACCCAGGAAATGCAATTTCCTCTTCCCGAAGTCACATTTTTCTCTCTTGCAACGTAACCCCGCATCCTGCAACGCCTTAAACACCTTCCTCAAATCCCGCACATGCTCCTCCCAACTATTGCTCACCACCAAAACATCGTCAATATACACTCTGCTACACGACACACAATCCTTCAAAACAATATCCATGCAACGCTGAAAGACAGCCGGGGCATTTGTAAGACCGAATGGCATTCTTACAAACCGAAATTTTCCAAACGGGCAAACAAAAGCAGTCTTGTCCCGGTCAGCCTCAGACACTCCCACTTGGTGGAATCCTTTCGCTAAATCTATTTTGGATAACACCTTGCCTCTTCCAACCAACTCTACCATCTCTTGAAACGATGGGATAAAATACGGTTCCCTAACTGTGATAGCATTCACCCGCCTATAATCAACACAAAGCCGCCCGTCACCATTCGGTTTCCTAACCGGCACGAGAGGTGATGACCAGGGGCTCTCACATCTTTCTATGATGCCTAACCTCTCTAGGTTCTCAATCTCTGATCTCACCTTGCCCCGTATGCCCAGGGGCACCGAGTATGGAGCTTGGCTCACCGGCCTCTCCCCTCCTGTGTCAATTGATATAGCCACAACTTCCGTCTTTCCCGGAACTTCACTGAATAAATCACCAAACTCAACCATCAAACTTTTTAACTCATCTTCATTATACCCATCGCACACGCCTTTCAACTCACACCTCGTCTCTTGCACCTCATCCAACACCACATCCAATCTCTTCACACTATAACCCTCAACATACTTCTTAATGCAATTGACATGTACAACCTTGCTATGTTTTCTAGCATTCTCCTTCCCTATTCGATAATTCACTTTACCAATGACCTCCAGCACTACATAAGGACCCTCCCAAGAATCCGACAATTTGGAAGTCCTGCCAGGCACTCTATAGAGAACTTGTTCTCCCTTAGCAAATTTCCTTAACTTCGTACCCTTATTAAGGTAAGCCATCCGACCACCCTTAGCAACAGCCTCCTTCAGGGCTGCCTGATCCCGCACCATATCCAGGCGCTCAGCCAACAACATGGCCCACTCACATTCTCTTCCTTTCACACATGAACTCACCCTTTCCTCATCTAGCAGGCATGAGTACAACACATCCAGGGGTGTCCTAACTCGGAACCCATATGTCAAATCGAAGGGACTCATCCCCGAGTCCGCATGAGGCATTTGCCTCAGTACGAACAATGCCAATGGAACTAGGCCTACCCAGTCCTTCTCGTTCTCTATTGACTTGCCTAACACTGCCTTGAGGGTGCCATGCATTCTCTCCACGACCCCGTTTGACTGAGGATGGTATGGAGAGGTGCGCACTCGCTCAATACCCAGAAGGCTGCACAGGTTACTCATAACCTTTCCCACGAACTGGCTCCCTTGATCGGTTAAGACCAGCTCCGGTATGCCAGTCCGCGAGAAGATCTCTAGCAATGCCTCCGCCACACTCTTGGCAGTGATCGACCTAAGTGGGATGGCCTCAGGCCACCTGGTGGCCATACACACATACGTGAGGAGATAACGCGCTCCTCCCTTCCCTTTGGGTAGTGGCCCCACCAGGTCGACCGCGACACTCTCGAAAGGTTCTGAAAGTATCGGGCGCTCAACAGCTGGAGCACGTCTAGGCACGTGTCGTGATCGACGCTGGCAGGTATCACAGCCCCTACAATAGCCACCCACTTCCTTGGCCATACCTGGCCACAAAAATCTCTTACTTAACGCTCTCAATACTTTGTCACTACCCAAGTGGCCACACCTATCGTGACTCAGGACTAAAATTCTCTCTCTATAACTCTTTGGGACAACTATAACCTCAGCTCTCTCTTCCCAATCCACGATCATCTCTTTCACAAGTACGCCATTTTTCCAACGAAACCCTCTTTCCTTCCTGTCTGCCAGACTTCTCCACGTCTGCAAACTCTTATCCTCTCTTACTGCTTCTCTAAATTTCTCACCATCTTTCCCAACTGAAAACTCACCGATACACTTGATAATCTCACAAGATGTACTATCGCTCATGTTAGTGCAATTCTGTAAGTCGCCAAACTTTCTCGGCACACAATCACTTATGTCCTCACTGACATTATTACCCTCACCCCCAGGCGAACTAACGTCCTCAGACACACCGCTCGCTGACTCCTCAACAACACTCTCCCTAGTCTCTTGCGTACTATCTGCATCCCCCACTTCGCCCGAAGGAAGCACTACAGGGCAATCCCTAAGATCATCATTGGCAGACTCCTCCTCTACATTCTCCTCATCCAAACTACCATTCAACTCATTAACAATCTCCACCTCATTAACATCCAACTCTCTCTCATCTGACACCTGCGCTCGTGTCAACACATTTACATTCGCACCATGCAATGCTCTGCTAAATAAGGCACACTCGTTAGCGTTACACAACTGAAACGGAATAATACACAACTTCTCAGTACTCATTTCGTCGATTACAGCAAGCTTGTACACTTTCTCACCCGCTAACTCAAACTCCACATTAGTGCTACTGAATGTATCAGCACCACCGTACACACCTGACACTTTGACTTCCCCACACTCGTTCACATCATGCCCAATCAACGTTCGGGGAACAAAGGCTATATCCGCCCCTGAATCTATGAGAATTTTGCACTTCACGCCATTCACTTTCCCCTCTACCGTGTTCTTACTCGACCCCTTGCCAGCTCTTAACTGGGACACCTTACGGGGAATCCCCGGCTTCTTATTAGGTTGTTGCTTCTTGTCTGGGCACTCTGGAGCAATGTGACCCTCTTTCTGACAATGATAACAAACAATCTTTCTGGGCTCACTACTCCTACCACCAATACCACTTTTCGGGCACTCAAATGACCTGTGACCTTTCTCATTGCACTTATAACACGTAAACTGAAAACCATTACTACTTCTGCTACTCACACTATTTCTCTCCTGGCTACTCCTCTGGAAACCTCCCCTACTAATACCACTACTCCCACTCCCACCACCACTCACCCGAGGGCGGTAGAAATTACCCTCCTGTCTCGAAGCCATCCATTCCTCGACACAGACACACAGGTCACGCATCGAGTTGATCACACGTCCTCTCAAGAAGGCACGTCCATCGTGCGGTAAGAAATGGCGTGTGTATGCCAAGGCCAATTTCACTACACAGTCCTCCACAGATGATGCTCCTTGGAACACACCTCGGCACACACGGTCTACCCAATCAGTGAGTTGAGAGGGAGAATATCCTTTGATCTTCTCAAAATCACCATCAAATAACTTATAGCCATACGCCTGAGCGTTTTCTCCAACTGCCAGCAATAACTCCGCCTTGATCTCACTATAATCGGCACCTCGGCTCCTGAGTTGAGCCATTCTCGTGCTCAGCCTCTCTGGCATGTGAGCCGTCAGCCTCTCGGGCCATGACTCCTTCGGCAAGTCACAATCGGTCATAACTCTCTCAAATTTGGCTAAATAGCCAACTAGATGCGCTCCTTCTTTGTAGCCACCAAGACCTTTCAGAAGGTCAACCTTCAATTCTCTCTTCTCTGCACGTTGCTCTCTGCTCGTTCTAACTTCGTCCTCTCTATCTCTATTGACTCTCAACAATTCCGCCATCCTATCTCTCTCCAGCGCTCTATCCACTCTTCTCTCCTGTCTATCCAGCCGATCACGTTCAGCTTGCTGGGCAAACAAATTTGCCAATACCACTGACATGTCCAGGGCGGATCCTGCACCTGGGGCCACGCCCAAACCACTGGTAAGCGGGAAACCTCCCACCATTCCAGCATAACTTCCATCACTGGTAGGCGGCATACCTCCCGCCACTCCAGTCACACCAAGCGAAGGTAGGGTTGGCACAGCGGAAGTACTCTCCATAGCTCCTCCCACCGGCCTAAATGCTTTATCCGCATCCTCACTCAGATACCCACTTGCTTCCGTCGACCGTCTCTGTCTCCTCAACTCCGCATCTTTCGCAAACCTCCTGTCATCCACAACTCTCCTCTCTCTCTCCAGCAACTCGTCCTGCCGTTTCCTCTCAGCTTCCTCTAACTCCAATTCCATCTCTTCCCTCTCCAGCAACCTCTGTAACTCATCTGCCGTCTTGCCAGCCTCCTCACTTGCGTACCGCGAAGCACTGACTTGTGAGGGAGTGTCCAGCCCAACCAAACTCGTCTCCTCGTAAGAAGTAGCCGGTAGATCTCGAGTTGGGTGCGGTGATCTTGGGACCACTGTGGGCACGTGACTCGGCCTGAACGCCCTATCTCCAGCAGGAAGTTTCCTCGTTTTGGCCCTAGACTCCGGCATAGCCAATGACCATAAACCGCTGGGAATCCACAGACCTGCAAGGAAATACAAAACAGAACAAAATGACACACGGCAAAACAATAAGATTAGAAACTACTGATATCTCAAGACCTCTACAATCGGATAAATTACAAAACATAAAGCTCGAATGACACAATACACTTCTCAGTCCACAGTTCACTGCAACAGTTCTCCAACGTCCTTCGCTCAGAATGATAGGGAATCGCAATTCCACTGTGTTGGTTCAAGACACCGTACGAGACACGTCTCTCAGGTTCAAATTTTTAAGACAAGACTGATCTTGTCACACACCGCCGCTTCTTCTCTCGGGAAGACAGTCACTGCCGCCGCCAGAAGGGACAACAGCTCAGACGACGACGAACACCTCGGCCTTGAACGAATTCAGACACCAGCACTCGAAGACGCAGTCGACGGCCACCGCTGCCGCCAGTTGTGGGGATGTCGCCACCAGACTCGTCGGGTAAACTACTCCTCGCACTGGTGCAGCCTCGAATTTGCTGCCACCAGAGTTAGCTTGCGCAACGGGACGTATCCCAACTACTCGTAGCCTTTCTTTTTTTAATTTTATTGCACATGGAACTAACTGAAGAAATCTCGTGAGCAACTTAGTTTATACTTCGCCACTCACGTGATCCCTCCGACAATTACAGAACACTTGATATGACTAAATATGGAAATGACACAAAACTTGTTAACTACATGATGACGTCGCACATTCACTCTACGACAAATAATTGATATTCTAGGTCACGCACGCTTGTTCCAATTCACGCACAACACAGATGAAATAACATATACACGCACAACGTCTCTGTCCATAAGTCCTTCATGAATGTGGGCTTCGGCTTCTGGAGCCCACAGAAGTGTGTATTGCTTGGAACATTAATGTTTGTGCGCAGGTCATCGGTAGGATATTAGTCATGCTTTGGTGGTTTATTTTCATGGGTGGTACATAAAAACTTCTAGTAGTTCGGGCTAGAAATCCAAATTTTTTGGCCAACCTTGTTTTTGTATAATATTTTTAAACATATTTTAGTCAATTTATTCTCGCTAAATCATAATTTATTGAATGCCAGTGGCAAAAACGAGAATTTTTATGTACGTATTTAGTTCTCTGACATAGCATTAATTCAATTTTTAATCTGTCGAGTTTCTGTTGGTGCACTGTTATTTACTTATATGCTAATTTCCATCGCTTTGTGCAATATGCTTGTTTTCTGTAAGTTCTATGAAATATTTTTTTAAAGAAAAAATGATTGCCAATTTTGTAAAATTGGGAAACTCAGGGAAATTGTAAAAAATTAAAATGGTCGCCATGATCAGATCAAACAAATTTATTTCAGGTAACATATTTAGTATATAATTCTTAGGTATGTAAAAAAAATTTATTTTTGATCAATGTTGAGGAAAGATACATCACAATAATTCCAAATGAATACATAAAAACTATTGACCACGAAGGAAACGTAATACATAGTAGAATTAATTTCTGATTGTACTTTTTAGTTCAAGATATTACAAAATCGAAATTATACTTCTTTTCAAATTAAATATATGATTTAGTAACACAGTTGTATATTGTGTTGGATAGTTTGAAATGTGAGGTATTCTTGCAAGATTTAAAAATATATAATAGTATTTGTTTGTTTAATAAGTAACTATAAAGCTTTAGGAATGTTTATAAATTTATTTCAGAAAAGAAACAAAACACACTCACACTGTTCTACTCTGAGAAGTCTTCCTAAAGAATTACTCATCATGTTACTTTTATTGTTCTGCTTTCAACATAGACTTCTTATAAGATTACATACAATTTCATTTAATTATTGAGCTACTACATTATGACTTTTTTTTTGAGATAATGTGTTTCCATCTTGGGGACTATCAACAGTGCCGAATGGCTTACTTATTTGTTTATTTATGTTAGTTCTCATATGACATTTATTAACAATTCTGGAGACAGTGTAATGCTTCTGATTGCCAATCTTGATTGCCATTAGATCTCCAAATTGTTCAACGTGAAGACATTCTATATTACTGGATGATGTCGACAAATAATAAGATCGATTGTAGCTGCAAAATCAAGAGTGTGCATTTTGAGCAGATAAAATAAGGTGGAGAACCTATACTTTGATGGAAAATATATCATATTAATTCTATTTTGTTACATGCTTGGGTGATTCCAATACAACTGTTTTGGCAGCTACTAAAAGCTACTTAAGGCAGTTTAAGGCCCTCCAATATACCCAAGGTTAATTCAGCGATTAAACTTAGTGTATATTAGCACAGCAAGACATGCCTACAACTAATTGTGCACATGGACAGCACTGGGTATGCGGCACGAAAGTGAATCTTATCTTAAATAGTAATGATGTGCTACGGGTAAAGTAAATTGGAATCGTATGAGTATGTACGTAAAATAATAAATGAAGGAGAATACGAATACTGGAGGAGTATTCTACAGCAGTCAGAGTATTAATGAGAACTTTTAAGTTATGCTACAAATTGATAACTGAGGAAATTGGGAAGTGAATGAATGATAAATGAAAAATGAGTGGTGTGTATTTAGTCTATACATGTCATGGTTGTTTAGTCTACTTAACACGAGAAGATGTAATGTGAATAAGTAAATTTTGAATAAAGTGATAGGTAAATAGTGGTAGCTAATCATACAAAAAGTAAACAATGACTATTCTATTTAGTTAATGTGGGGTGATTTTAATCACACATCTTCCTGAATCAAAGTGGCAAAAAAGTGCCTTGTAAATCTTTGCTAACAAAAAAATACGCAAAATGTTCCATAGTACACAACACAATATAGGCCTCAATTGCCACAGCTTAATAACATTTTTCACATGGTTGTAGCTGTAGACACAAAAAATATGCAATACAGGAAATACAAAAAGAACATTATAATGATTATACAAAAAACAATATAACAAAATGCATTGTTGCAGTCGTTGTTCCCGTCAAGGTTCTTCGGGCAACCCCGTCTGTTCAATTTTGTCAGGTGCCGAGTGTGGTACACAGGGCTAAGTAGCTGAGAAGGGCCGGAGGTATTGGTGCCACCAGAGTTATTTGGCAGCAAGGCTTTCTAAAGCTCTAGTATCGTAGTTTCCCCCCCCCCGCTTCACAGAATTAACTTAGATTTTACTTGATTAAGGCTGCGCATGCAGAACAACTGATTGGGGCATACTGGGGAGCCAACCATATAGACAACTTCCACAGGCATGCCTAGTGCACGAAAATTAATACAGTCACATGTATGTATGCGGTGTGGTGTGGGAATAGACCTGAACAATGAATTGATGTGAGCGGCGTGGTGTACGGATGAACCTGAGCAATGAATAGTATGAATGGATATACAAAAACAACTAAAGTACGTGCGTGCTAAAAAACTAAATAATAATGAATGTGGGTGTTCAAGGGCAATACACTATGTGGGGGAGTGGCTAGAAGCAAGTCCACCACGCCGTGCATACGCAGTAAAATAAGTTACGAACTTTCTGTAAAAGTTAGAAATCTAAAGAAACCTTAAAGAAGAAAGTATAAGTTTTGGTAGTTTTATAACGGTCCATTCATAAGGGGTGTATCTATGTCTAGAATGTGGTAATTTGCAAAGAATAAACAGGGCAAGGTTTAGAACAGTTGGCCAGTCAAAACTCCTGTCTATAGGATTACAAATCACAGATTTAAGGACTTAGTGAAAGCGTTTCAGTGTATTATTCCACATTAATTAAATTGGGCTGATGGCTAGGTGGCAGATTTGTACAGTTAGTTATATTTGCGGCAATAACGTGTTATCAAAGCATTACATCTTGTATGTTTTTTCCCATTCAAGAAAGTTCAAGGAGAACACAGTGTCAATAGAAATATTAACGAAGAGATTAATCGGTAGTTCTACACAATTGTAAGTAAAGTATTAGGTCAAATTTTAAACTATCAGAAACATAATTGATATCATTAACAAACGGAGCATTATAAGTTTGTAAGGTAATCATAAGCATAGGCCAGTGACTCTATCTCCATCTTTTTACAGTGTTCATCAATAATTTTCAAAATTGAGGTAACATTAAAGGGTACCAGAGATAAATAAACATTCAATCTGATGAAATCTAGTGGACTTACTTTAACAACAAGCAGAAAAGATTTCAATATTTGCTGGATGCAAGTAAAGAGAAAGAACAACTAAAAACAAGCATGTTCATTTGCCGCGACTACTGGGAAAAACAATCATGCTATAGCAATCAATACATCAAACAAAATTGTCTTCATCCACTGTATGTTTGCAAAAATGAGAAGGGAATACCAGAGTTCACTTTTGACCAAAATGCCTTGGATTGCTTCATGAGCTCTTTAACACTCAACAAACAAAATGGTAAAATTGGTTGACAACATAGACATCTATGCGCAAGAACTAAAGTTTTTAGGAACAAATTATTCCAAGAAGTACTGGACCACAAACTGACAGAATATATAGACACAAAGATGCACAGAGTGCAATCTATTAAAGAAGAGACACTCAACACAAGAAACTACACGTGATTCTGCCTAATCACTCTAAAAGCCGAGTCAGAAAATTACTTAAAACATTTAAAAAACAACCGCCAAATGCACTACCTTATTTAAGTGCGTAATGTCCATTAACAATCGTACTTCAAAAAATGTTCATATTCTCATCTTAAAAAGTGGAAAGCTGCATAAACTGTTTGTCACCCTAAAATAATGAAAGAAATCCAGCAAATGCTCATGTGCTTCAAGAGCAAAAAACTATCAAAACAAGACGGCAATTCAATCCAACTACCAACAGATGTGTGTTTGACTGTGCAAGCCAATGTTATTTACACTAATGATGTATATAAAAAGCATATCAGAATGTGGACACTAGTATAAAAAACTAACATCCAATCAATTTTGCAAATTAATTCATGATGTAACCGAACAACAACAACCAATCTTCTGACATTTCAACTACAACTAACACAAATGTCTCATAAAACTACACTTTTTTGGTGAGGAATATATTCAAAATCGTATGATACCTTACTATTCAGATGTAATCCAGAAGAAATGAGTGAAAATAGTTCAGATTTTTTTTATATATATAAAAGAGAGTATTATTGATTTGAATTCGAAAAAGATAAAATCAAATCATAATATCGAATGAAACAACTTGCTTTCAACATTACATCATCACCATTCATAGCCTCGAGTACTACAACACATTACATAGTCATGTAAAATTTCATCAAGTATGTGCAATTATTGTGTATCAATCTATTTGCTAAATTTTTACTCTGCCCAGGTATAATAGATATGAAAACATAGGGCAACAATTGCAAGACAATATTAAACACTATCTCAACTGATGACATTAAAAATGCTAACCTTGTACGGTCCTACTTTTTTTCAATCAACAATAGCATAGGCCCTAATTGGGAAACATATACAGACAAACTGCATGTCACTACTACAAAAGCATAAATGATATGTGGTGAAAAGGCACATCACTTCAATGACTGATGGACAGGTTATGATTACTTGTGTTAGCAATTCTTACTGCAAAGATATCTTGTTGCAAATACTGTCAAGAGATATGGAACAAGTGAGTACAGGCACTACCACTTATTACAACATATCCAATTTCCAGATCTCTAACAGGTGCAAACTAACAAGTAATCATACAATAAACTACAAGACATTAATTCCACTTCAACATACTGAAAAGAGAATTAGAGGCAAACATAACTACCAATAACTTAATGGTTTTGAAATGAAGAGTGACAGATTACAACTGGTCAACAGCTAGTAAAAAAATCTCCTATAGTTAAACATCAATAACAACATATGAGAGGGATGTGGGCCAGCCCACATGAAAAGCAGAAGAGAGAAGAATGAGAGAACAACGAACAGTTATGTGTGTATGTATGTTTGTGTATGATGCAGAAGTTTGTGTGTTATGCTTATTACCCTGTTGTGCTGTAGATGTTCTTTTTATGGTCAAGTGATATGATGTTGTTGTTGCATTAGTTAATTAACCTGCGTTATTTGTGTTTCATGCCATGTGGTACATTTTTGCGTCATCAGGGGGTGGAGCCAGGCTGTATTATGTAAACCCTTGGTTTTTCTTCGTGGTGTTTGAATTATACAAAAACCCTAGCATAACGATTCGTCGACTGAGCGCTGGCTGCAGCAAGTGATTCAGCTTCGAGCATTCTGGTAGCAACGATACTGGCTGACACCAAGTGAGAGACCCCAAGAAGCTGCGGAATCTCGGGCGTTCCCACAAGGGACACATACGAATACCTGCATTAATGGTTATCGTTTAGATGGGACTATGAATAGCAGTGCTCTTAATAATCTGCCAAGTAACAAGTATGTCCAGCCGTAATTTATTGTCAATCTTGTCAAATCATGTAGCTGGAGTTGTGGATTCCAATGAAAGCATAACATCATTTTTCAGTAAGACCTTTCATATGCTTCATAGTTTCTGCTCAATTATTCTTAGAACAAATTAAACTAGTGATGAGCTGTTGACATTTCAGTGAAGTCACGTTTGCATGTCTCATAAAGAGTTGTGAATAAAGTGGATGGCAAATTGTTTACCTGCTCTATGAGCGTGATTCAAATAACACACAGAAGATTGAAATCTACATAATTATATTGACTGTCTAAGCTGAACTTTACATTTTCTCACTTCGCGACATTACTTAAACTTGACAAACCAAAGGATGTGAGAGATTATTTTGTTCTCTCATTGCATTGGCTGTGAGGATGCATTGAGCTAATTCAATTGTACTTGTTATTACAGTCAACATATTATGAAAAACAAGTTTCATCATGAAAATGTTTCATAAGTGAATAGCCAATAAAATTTAATAAGGTTGGAAATAAAAGCTGAAAGTCAAAATGAAAAAAAAATTAGCAGGTAACAATAGAAATCAAATGTGCCCATAATACAATTTCCCATGGCCATGTACTAGTTAATCAGCATAATGTTGTTCAGTCTTTTAAACAAGAAATATTGTATATTGTTTGCTGAGCAGGAATATGGTTTGCGCAGACTATCAAACTAAATTCAGTTCGTTAAAATTTGAGCCGGTAGTAAAATTGTGTAAATTGTAATAAATGAAGACCATTAGAGGCTTGATGAATGTAATCTGTTCATTCTAACAATGCATAAATGAAAACAGCTTATCTGTTTACACAGCCACCAAAATTAAGGACAATTATTCACATGTTCCTGAGTTTTTATATCGTTCATTCAAGCAGTAACACGGCAACATAAAATTGAACCAAGCTCTTAGCACTGCAGTTTTAATTGAAAAAATATAACACCACATAGCAACTGATTATTAAGCACCTAACTCCATATCAATACATATTACATGCTGTACAGCAAAGAAAAGCCACAACTTCAGCCTGGGTTAATGCTGGTAATATTAAGTGTTTTAAATTAACTTTCTCTTTTAAGAGCTACATATATAATGCTGAGCTGTATATTTACTCTCACTTAAATTTTTGTATTACGTTGTTAAATGTTTTAAAATAGTACAGTAGAACCTCTCTTATGCGGGCATCTTGGTTTCAAGGGGTGCCCGTATCTCAGATTTGCCCATATCTCAGAATGCATTCAAAATAGTGCTGCCAGCTGAACTGCCCACCCAAAAGCAGCTGTCACATTTGCTATTAGAAATTCTTTACCTAACCACAAGGTACATAGCAGCTGCCCGATAGAGGGAGGTGCCCGTAACTTGGGAGTCCGGATAAGGGAGGTTCTACTGTAATATGTTAATACTTTTACTCCTAAATAGTTCTTTTTAATCTTGTTCGCATTATACAAATTCCTTAAATTTAGTTTAAAACAAGTTTAAGTTAGAAAGAGCTCAGACAGATTCTGAAAAATTGAAATTGATTTCAATGGATTAAAATAAATTGGAAATTTTTTGATCAATTGAAACTGAAAGGTTTTTAAACAGTTTAAACAACTAGATGAAATTAATTGAATTTTTTTGAGCTTTTTTACTTTTAGAGAGGTGATATTTACACCAATAGTCTATCGATTTTTATAACAGCTAGATAGAATTTGGCTTTTAAACTTTAGACAGATCTCTACTTGTTAAAGTTTTCTTTTTTGACAACTACATAGTCTTCTGAAGTCAATTTGAAATTTTTTTTAATTTACATCTACTTCTAAAACTTTAATCTTACTTTGGCAATGTTACTTAGCTGTACAGGTGAAGTATTATTATGTGATCATTTGAAACTGTTTGTTACACATTTTATTTTGATTAATTGTTCCTCAAATTTTTTAAGTTCAGTCCAAAACATTTAAGGATGCATTCTTTGAGCTACTGGAAAGATCAGCTATGGGGTCACCATTATTCCAACAGTAGTTCCCAATATCTTCATGGAAGATGTTCTCATGCCATATGGCCACTCTGAATGACAGGTATTTCATCAACATTTAAACAAGCAGAATACATCAATAGTTCACCACAGAAGAAGCACAAGAAAATCAACTGTTATTCCTGGACGTACTTGCAAGGAAAGAAGGAAATCAAGTGCAACCATCAATTTATCACAAGCCTACGAGTACCAACAGACAAACCCTTTTTAATACTCATCACAACTTTAAATTACACAGAGGCACCATCTAGTGCTAAATAAATAGAGCTTATAACATATGCGACCCAACATTGCTATCAGCCAAGTTGTATTACCTGAGTGATGTTTTCAGCCTAAATGGTGATCCCAGACTCCTAATGAAGAAAGTCTTAACTGGCTCTGATAAGTCAAATTGCTACTTGTAATGCTTTTTTTATATTGTGGTTACATCACAGTAGTGTTAGGCCATCATTACAGTAATTATTAAATCAAATACATATAACCATAAATTGTGTGAATATAAATGTGATATAGAACACATAGAAGTGACTTACTATCCAGATATATTTGATGCTAATTAAATGTATATTAAATTTTACACTCGTATAGAACAACTGTTCTCTTATATCATTTCACTATAAATACAATTACAGTGACACAATAGCACCACTAGCATACATGCTCCATTATTACTTGATATACAGATGTTGTGGGAAAACGGGTGGCCATTTTAATAGCATTTGACTTGTTGCCTAATTATTCAGCAGCAAAAATTGATTAATAACAGGTTTTGTTAAACAAAATGATTGAGCATGTGATCTATGCAGAAAACTGTTTTATGCATAACATTTGTAGTGATTATGACTAAATCTTATTGTCCAATGAGACGAGGGTTCTGAGTAAATTTCACATTGTAGGGATGTCAGAGCAATACATTAGTTATTCAACTGCAACCACACATATGTAACCACAAACACCAATATAAAAAACATCCTACGCAATAGCTATTGTTAACCCTGTTTTAGTTTACCAGCAAGTCAGAACTAATCCATCTAATCAATGGGACAAATTGGCTTACTGAAGTAAAATGCGCATATTAATGACTTACAGAGTGAACAACTGCATTTGATGAAGTTGAAAGCCTTACTAAACTTTGAAAGCTCCACCCACTCTGTCGTTGTGAAGTGGCCTGTTGAGTTTGGCTTCATAGTTGGGTCTCGTTACGTACAAGTTTATCCTCTGGCTAACCAAATTTGTGTCCACACTTGCAAAGTACACATATATTTGGTTAGCCAGAGGATAAGTTTGTGCATAAAGAGACATGACTATGAAGACAAACTCAATAGGCCACTTCTCACCCACAGAGTGGGTGGAGCTTTCAAATTTGGAAATGGTTTCATCTTCAACCAACTAAGTTGTTTCAACGTATTTTCTCCTCATAAAGCTAATATGTCTTAATTTGGAAGGATTAGTTCCAACCGTTAACGACTACTTGAAAGTTTTTTGCATATTTTCTTGTATTTCCTTGGTTCCATCAGGCATTGTCACTAAACTTTTTCAACCACTTTATATCATAAGCATGAAACCATTTTGCAAAAGAAAATGATTTGCAAAGTACACATATATTTGGTTAGCCAGAGGATAAGTTTGTGCACAGAGACTCGACTATGAAGCCAAACTTAAAAGGCCACTTCTCACCCACAGAGTGGGTGGAGCTTTCAAAGTTTGGAAAGGGTTTCATCTTCAACGAACTAAGTTGTTTGACTCTGTAGAAGTCTTTTACATGGCGTATTTTCTCCTGTTAGAGCTAATATGTCTTAATATTTGGATGGATTAATTGTGACGGTTAACGACTACTTGATAGAATTTTTGCATATTTACTTGTATTTCCTTGGTTCCATCAGGCATTGTCACCAAACTTTTTCAACCACTTTATATGATAAGTATAAAGACTTTATAAAAGAAAATCATTTGCAAGTGTACACATATATTTGGTTAGCCAGAGAATGTTTGTACATAAAGAGACCCACCATGAAGCTAAACTCAATAGGCCACTTCTCATTCACAGAGTGGGTAGAGATTTCAAAGTTTGGAAAGGGTTTCATCTTCAACAAACCAAGTTGTTTAATGGTAGGAAATGAAAAATTTGGGGATACAGATGTGTCCTTCTCTGCGAGGTAATTAACACAGTGTCCCTTTCTCGGAGGGTCCTTTATGAGAGGTTCCACTGTATTCGGACACATGAGGAAAAATACACCATGTCAATGACTTCTAGAGAGTTCAACAAGCCACACCCATTTCGGTTCTTTTTTAGATCATTGCATTTGTGCAAACATTTTTTTACAAAATAAAAGCATCATTATTTTTGCTGGACATGCAACAAAAATTTGTACATTGTTTGGTAAAGATAATTTTGAGTAAGTAAATTTATTAAAAATCGAATTTGGAATTACAAAATAAAAGTAAAGTGTGAAACTATTATCTTCATCAGTCTTCAAAGCTTGCACTAAGTCCTGTAATATAGCCAAAGAGTACGATGTTGCCGTACAGTTATTTGAAAGACAATATTAGGTGACAGGACTGAATCGATGGTTTTTTCGTTGCCTCGCGTAGGTCTGCAACAATCCTTTCTTTGATGGTACTTCCGACAGATTTGTAAAGAAATATATGGTTTTGCAAACAAACTCAACAGTGGTTGTTGAGCTAATAAAACAAACTTGAAAAGATTGCCCATCACCAATATAATCATATACGAATCGTTCAAAAATAGTTCCTCTAAGGTTTGAATATGGACCCAAAAGTTCTATTTCAAAATACTTAATCATATAGTCCTTCTCTTAAGAGCTCAGGTGGTCGTACACCATCTTTGCAATCTCATCAGATGCAAACTTTACATGGATTTCAGGATCCACAGTCGCGTCAGTTGCTGTAGAAGTCGTATCCGAATCAGAAGCGACGTAACGATGGAAAATATATGACTAAGGTCAATACCTAACTGCAATCTGAGATATACTTAGCTTCGCAATCTGTCCCTTTACTACAAATTCATCTAACACATCATTGAAACAATAAAACATGCTATTCCACCAAATAAATTGTACTTTTTCAGTATTAAATCAGTATCAGAAAATTCAAGCAATCTAGCAGCCTGTAACAATTCTTCTTGAGTCCAAATTGGTATGTTCAACCTTTTTTGGTAATTGTAAAAGGCCCCGGCGCCACAGGTTTAAATAGTTTGAGTATAGGCTTAGTCTTTCCTGGACTAAACAATATGATGTTAGTAGCTGAGGATGTGTGAAATCGTATTGGAGCCGAATCATATTTCGGCAAATCCCATATACGAAACTTTGGATCAGGTTTATTGAAGACTTTAAAGTAGCCACAAATGTACTCCACTGCCGTTTTTCTCTACCAAAAGATGTAATAAGTATACCCTGAAACAGGACTTCCCAGTTCCTGGGCTACCAGTAATATAAGGATGCGTACTGTGATTATTAAAAAGTATGTCGGAGAATGATTTGTAGATTTCACGAATAAACACACGATAAGTATTAAAAGGACCTATCCCGCACAGCAACCGGTTATTAAGTGTGCCCACACAGGTAATCTGAATAATATTGGCTTCACCTTTATTCATCTCACGTCTCATCTCCAGATATCTTTTTTTCAGCAACAGTTCTGCCCATTTATTCTTTTCCTTTCTCAGCTCATCCTTGTCCTTTCTCAGCTCATTCAATATGTCTCTCAGGTCCATCTTCTTATCTTCATCAGATTCCATACTAAGCTCTAACTGATATTTTTTTATTTCTTCATTCCTTCGGTAAATTTCTTTCTTAAGTTCCTCAATCTCTTCATCAGTTTTGGAAATTTTTTCATTCAATCTGTCAAAGTCCTACATTGCAATTAAAAGGAAGAAAAAACCAATGAAAAAAAACACATCCATATGTTTAACTGTGCACTCTACAGAGACAGTTGACAAACACATCACAACTACCATTGGGTAACAATTGTGCTCAGACAACCCTGTAACCGTACGTACTATTTCCTATACCTAACTATATCAACCTACCCAGTCTCCTACCTATATAGCTACACCCTCTACCCAGTCCGCTACCAATGCATCTTGTCCTGGCGACACTTGTTGATCAGAAGATGATACACTTGCTCCTTCTATTCCATCTTGTCCTGATACCACTGGTTGATCAGAAGATGGTGCACTTGTTCCATCTATTTCATACAACCGCAGGCGATTAGAATCACGACGTAGATATTGGACAGTGCATGCATTCTTACCGCTTGCTTGTGGTTCTGCTTGAGGAGGTGCATTTGATGCTTTCATTTGATGCTTTCTCTTCCATTTTCTGTAAGCAGAGGCGCTTAGGATTTGGTCCAGTAGACATCAATTTGCTATAAATGAGAGCAAAACAATAATTACACGTATTTGTCTTTAACTATCTTCTGTGATAGTTAATAGTCTGAGTGACACGATTCCAGCTCTACACCCCCCAAATGATGCTGGGCTACAAACCCAGCACCCCTTTACCAACCCGTAGGAATTACAGTGCTTCAGCTTAGAGAGTGGAAAAATCATATACATATAAACTAGGCTGAGTTGGGCAATATTGGGTAATCTGAGGCGATACAATATTATATGGTTGTCATCAGTTACCGTTGGTAGCGGGGTAAGCCCGTGCCTTCTGCAGATGCGAATAGGTAATAGTCGTTTGCCTAAGAGACGCTTGGTTGGGTAAGGGGTCTCAAATCAGAGTGCAAGGGGGGCGCTGAAGAGTCAGAAACTATCATTGTGGTGTGTGGTTTGTAACAGAACTGACGGAACAGAGGTCGTCGGACCTAAAATTAATTCAGGAACGAAATGGTTAAAAACTGCTTTTTTTTCAGAAAAATAAAAAATAAAAAAATAAATAAAAAAAAATAAAATCATGGTATCTAGATTAGCTACTGGTCAGAGAGTCAGTAGTAGTGATCGCGCTGTTGACGCTGGTGGTCGGGGCCGACCAGTGCCAACCAGGCGTGGGCAGAACACCGACCCCCCTGTGACCAGTGCCGGATGATGACGTAGGGTTTGCGCATGTCTGCCACGATTTTTATGGTAGCAGAATAATTACAAGTGAAAATGAACTGGTCAAGCCAATTTCACCAAACCCCATCTTCTCTTTTTTACCCTCCAGAGGTCTGGCTTGCGAGACTATAACTGTATAGCTTGGAATTAACACCACCTAAACTGCGGCTATATGGTCATTTACAAAAGCTCATGCTGTTATATCCCCACATAGCTCATAAGTAGATAAAACTGACAGTTGCTTTTGAGCACTCGTAATTACGCTGCTAGTTATGACTTTCACTTAGTTTAAATTATCCCAGTTGAATACTAACAGGTCAGGAAGAGCAGAGACGAACGGCACAATCAGGTAGTGCAGAGGCAGACTACTGAAGTGAAGAACTAGTCTCGTGGGCAAAAGAATAACTTTAATCACTGTAATTTAATTGCTGCGCTTTAAATAAAGTATATCACCGAAAAGCCCTTTAAAAAAACTATCTTTTGGCATCAAAGTCAAGGATATTGGACAAACAACAACACAGTTATGGTGGAAAATAAAATGTCATGAATAATTAACGAGTTTGTGGGATAGTTCCACCCTAAAAAAAAATCCCACCAAAAGCCTGTCCTCTCTGTGCCTGCCAGCTGCTTTTGAGCCTTGTGTTTAAAACTTGTAATTATTCTGCTAGCATGAATCTCATATCATCCCAGTTTCTTACCAAAACGGATGAAACTCAGCAACTAGCAACACTTGGAGAGATGACGGCAACCACGGCTAGAGACGACAGCAACTAAGGCTGCAGACGACGACAACCATGGCTAGAGACGGCAGCAACTAAGGCTATAGACGACGGCAACCATGGCTAGAGACGACAGCAATTAAGGCTATTGACGGGAGGGGAAGTGCAAACACAACTCTTACACGGTCACCGGATACGCGCTACTCCCACACAATCAATTAAGGTTAATTGGCTGTTGCTATGGAAAATAGCACCGAAGCTATTACGTCATCATTATTGCGTCATACTCATGGTCAGGACCGTATCCTACCAATGATTCTGTGCTACGGAGTCAGTATTTTTGTGTGTAGTGAAGTAAATGTAGCACTTAGCTCTCGTAAACCGGTCTTATATCAAAGGGGGAGGTGTTACAGATGCAAATAAAGACTTTGTTGGAGTTGTTTGGGGCCAGAAAGAGGATTTTACAAATTTCAGACTGTAGCTACATCCATTTTAGTGATAGGGCCAACCGTATAGACTAATACACTACTTAATAACTGTTGTATATGCAGTACCACGTGTGGTACGACAGGTTAGTCGCATAACGAAACATGGACCTCATGTGGTACATGTCAATTAGCATGAGACACATATGATTTTACTAACTTCCTAACTCTTAGTATATAATTAACTCTACAGATGAGACTAGAACAGATTAATAGCATAAACAATTTGCAAACACTGTTCGGTTTCCAACACAATCTATAAATTCTCCAGAAGCAAAGTGACTTCCATCTTAATTCACTTATCTCAGGGGAGGCTCCACTGGGGGGGCAGGGCAATTGCCCTCCCCCCCATATTAATTGTGGGGGGGCATTGCCCCCCCCCCCCAATTCAAACACTTGTGACTTTGTATCACTACATGAAGAAACGAAAAGACACTTTGGAACATTTTAATCAGTCTTTTTGTATGATGTATTATAGCTTAAAAAATTTGATTTCATAGGAGTGTGCCAATCTCTAATATTTTGCCCCCTCCCCCCCAACCACAAGTGTGTGGAGCCTCCTCTGTATCTCATTACTCACATCTTAGTTTTGCTACCTCATTACTTACGCATGGTATTGTCATTCCAAGTGGCACTGTGAATAACCACACCCAGTGCCCGATTTTAATAATCATAGTAATCATAGAATTGGTATTACAACTAAATAATGTATTTTAGCTAACCTTACTGTATACTTAACACATCTAACATGTAGCTAAAATCCATTGGAGCTGTTCCAGAAATGTGAGGGGCAATCATCTGTCCGAAAGAGATAAAGTGGGCAGATGGTTGTATATGGATATTATGCCTAAATGGCATAATTGCTCCATACTGATGAGCTCCAAAAAGAGAGAAACAACTTCTTGTGTAATTTTAATTATATTGTATTGAGAAACAGGGGATGGGAATAAGGGACCTTAGTTAACAATGAATAAATACCGTAATTGAGAAAAAGGAGGTGGGAATACACTAAAATATTGCTGATAAATTATGCTAGTATGATTGTTCATAGCAACTTTCCAAGATCAAAATGTATTCTTGCTGTCTTTGTGGCTATTAAAAAAATTTTTTTTTTTTAATTATTGAGAATATCGCATAGCTAAGCTGAAGCACAATGAATTGCACACAGGCAGAAGCAAGTGAATTCACTTTCAATAAAGGTGGTGTGCAGCGATTACCCGAAGTCAGGGATGCTCTTGGTAATGCCTCTCTGGAACGACTAACAGTAAAACAACAGTTACGTAATCTAACACTGCCTACAAGAGTCACCACAATTATATATAACGAATCCTATAACTAGCTCTACTCTATGTAATAATAGTGGTACATCCCTATGACTAGCTCTACTCTATGTAATAATAGTGGTACATCTTTCTAACTAGCTCTATTCTGTTTAATAATAGTGGTACAGCTCGATAACTAGTCTCTACTCTATGTAATAATAGTGGTGCATCCCTATAACTTGCTCTACTCTATGTAATAATAGTGATACATCCCTATAACTTGCTCTACTCTATGTAATAATAGTAGTACATCTTTATAACTAGCTCTACTTTATGTAATAATAGTGGTACAGCCCTAGAATTAGCTCTACTCTATGTAATAATAGTGGTACATCTCTATAACTAGCTCTACTCTATGTAATAATAGTGGTACATCTCTATAACTAGCTCTACTCTATGTAATAATAGTGGTACATCTCTATAACTAGCTCTACTCTATTTGTTTATAACAATTTTTTAATTGCTTATAGGAAATTATGCGATACGAATGTGATGATGAGAAATGGATTGTAAAGTTTAGTGGTCAACTATATGTGAAAACTATGGGTCCATAATCATTGGCTCGATGACCTACATCAAAATTAAAAAAAAAAAAAGAAAAGAAAAGAAATTATATAATAAATTAAATATTAGAAAACATTTCATTACCGGCATATCTTTCAATTTTGTATATTCCTTAGGGATTGGGTGTTTGACTTTGCAACACTTGTGTACGTGACTTCGGTAACTGGAAACTGATGTCAAAGTTTTATTGCATCCTTCGCAGGTAAATGCTTGTATGTTCTAAATTTAAGAAAATAACTATAAAAAATTGAACAGTAACAAAAAATAACTTACGAGAAAATTTTTAATCTTTTTAGCGTACGTCTGACCATCCAACTAAATAAAACAAAAACAAAATTAATTGCATAAAAATTTAAACGAAACACACTTACGTAGTGACGTTTGTGAATTTCTTCTAGGGTGTTGCCATCTTTTAGTTTTTGTTGTATATGTTCAAAAAACTAAAAAATAAAAGCAATATAAATTTTTTAAATCAAGAAAGCTGTTTTACTTGCCTTGAACATAGCAATGGGAACAATCGGGATTGTGTCGCCATAACAATGCTTTACAATCTGTAATGTGATGCAAGTTAATAAAATGAATTAGCTCACTATTGAATAGGTCAAAACTAAAAACTTACGCCCTTCAATTCTTCATTTTCTCTCTGGAATAAAAGTAAATATAAAATTGCAAAATAAAATTTAAGTGGCTAACACATTTAAAAGGCTGCTTCACCTCATAGTTGTGAATGAAAACATCTAAGACATGCTCACAAATATTTAAAAGTTGGTGCAGAGAATAATGTCTGAAATAGCTCTATAAGTATCACGGCTAAATTATTATATTACTTTCAATTGTATCCAAGTTTCTTTTATTTACCACATTTTAAGTACCAATACATTGTTATCCTTTATTGAATAACTTTAGAAAATAAAAAATTACGCTTAATTTTTTAACCTCATCTTTCAATTCCAGAAATTCCTCAGATAATTTCATATACTTGGAAGTTAAGATATCATAAAAGCTAAAGGAACTGTATCCACCATTAACAAAATATTGTATCAGCTTTTACCTCTAGATTTGCAAATCTCTGTAAGGAAACAAAAATAATCCAAATGACAAAGTAAAATGGAGATTAGACCCATTAAAAAAAAATTTTTTTTTAATTACCTTTAACGAAACTCCGGTTCTTCCTAAAAGTTATAAATAAATCATCCATTTTATACTTTTCTTATATATTGAAATACATATAGTTACAGAAAATACGAATTACATCATTAATTTCTTGTTCAGTATTAGTGTCAAGTTGCTAAATAGTAAGAAATAAACATTTAATAGCCTCAATACCACATAAAAATATTTGTAACTCTTTGTGCACACGTACGTAAACATGCTCAATAGATAATTTTGTAGCTAATGAAATGCTCTTTTTAACGATATATAAACATTCACGTTTTCTTTTCATTTTGTTATTCACGTGCGTAAAATAAAAAACATCTTGATAATAAATATGACACATAAATTACCTCTGAGATACTTTCTTCCTCATCTACTCCAGTCGGCTAAATAGTAAGAAATAAACATTTAAGAGCCACAATTATTACATAAAAATTTTATTGTGTTTATATAACAGCTCAGCATGACAAATAATAGATATTATGATGTTAAAATGCTTATATTACCTCAAAAAAGCTTATATCCTTAATGACACTGCCCTCATCCTATAAAATAGGATTAAACATAAACTTGTATTGTTGTAAAATTTTTTTTACATATGTCCTTACTTTAAAGTAGCAACTTAAGCATTTATTGTAGTTTATTAGCTTGAATAATCTGTATGATGTAAAATATATTAAATGAAATGATTAGCAACTAGATACTAAATTTAATGAACTAACCTTTTCCTTTTAGTTGTCCAACGTAAGTATTGATTTTTTTCAAGTTCACTCACAGCATATTTTAGAATATCAGCTTCTATTTCCAATTCCCGCATCAAATCTTTGATTTCTACTCTATTTGCTGATCTTAAATGGTGTATAATTCTTCTTACTTGGACTATTATCTGTAATAAATGTATATCAATTATTAAATATAATACAGTGGTGGCCAAAAAATTGTTCCCACAGAGACTAGACTTTCTGCACTCTCTGGTGATTCTCCCCCAAATATATGATAAAAAAGTCACTAAAAAGTAGCACCCCCACTGACTTTTACAGAAGATAATACAATAAAGAGAGGCAGCTGGTCCTCTCTACAGGTCATTTGCTAACAAGTCCCTGTTAACCGATTACCTCTGAGGCTAAAATGCACATGGGCACTAAAACACAATTAATTTTGACCCTACACTTACAGTGACCATTCTCCACTGACCCCCCCCCCCCCCCCTCCTGGACAAAACCCGCTTTTAAGACTGTTGGGGGCCATAGTAGTTTGAAGTAGTACCAAGTGGATAATGAACTTGGACCCTCTAAAGATTCACATTCTGCTAAAAACAACTATGCATCATGAAATTCTTGGTTCAACAAAACTTCCACTGGACTAGTAATTTCAAGGCCTCAGTATCTGTGAACACAATTAAGCAGGGCATGGTCAAAAAACATCCTTTCTTTTTTACACATTTTTGAGTACTCTACGGTTAGTGATTTTTTCAATGAGCCCCTTTTTCACATATTGAGATAGCAATCCTTTAATTAGATAAGCAGCTGTAATCTGCCTAGTTGATAAATAGTATTAATTAAGATCCAATACTATCTTATCCCAACTAATAGGAAAATCATTCTAAATTTACTCTAAAAAGTAATTTTCTAGGGGCCAGTAGTTTGGAAAGTTCACCTCTGTGGGTTTTGGTTCTTTTACAAATTTAATTCATGGGAAGGAATTAAAACAGCTGTAAAGTAAAAGTCTGAGACTTTATATATATATATATATATATATATATTTTAAAACTGGGACTTTTAGCTCTCATCCAGTGAAATATCCTGGGATGTCCAAAGTAGTCCCAGGACTTCTTGACTTACTTTAATATTTGGTAGAGGGTTCCTATCTGTACATCTATAACACTTATGGATGTAATCGTCATCATCGCTTAGATTGCAGAACCCCCTACATATGGAATGTTCCCATCTCTTGCATTAGCTACCTTCAATCAAAGTACAAAAGTCCTAATATAAACAAAACAAAAGTATTAATAAAGCAGTATTAATAAGGCAGATTATAAATAAGTCGACTTTATAATAGCGCATGAGTAACAGGTGTTGACAGCGAGTGCAGCCAGTATCCTGAAACTGGTTTTCAACTTACCGACTTATTGCCACAGTTGCAATCTATGATATAGTCCTGATTCTCATCCGGCTCCATTTCTATTTTATTTCTATTAAATGACTGCCTGTTGTCATGACATTAACCTTTGAGCCCCCGTCTCTGCTAGTCTGGCGTCGCCGACCCTTTTCCTTCTATTATTATTGTGCGGGGGGGGGGGGGCATAGAAGGTAAAAGGTCGGCGACGCCAGACTACGTCTCTACGTGATTGAACGCGGAAGTTAAGGCCCCCCGTGGGCGCCTCCCCCCCCTGCTTCCTACTTTCAGAAATGTTTTAACTTTAATATGCTAAGATGATCAACTCTGTAAAAGTCATAAATAGAACATAAGTTTTATCTGTGGAGCTAATTTATTCTAATCTTTTAATGGATTAGTAGTTAGTCACATTGTAGGGTACTCTTACATCTTGAAAAAACTCATCAACTTATACAAATATAAAAAACAGTGAGGAAATACTCCTCTCAAACAGTTTAACTTACTTCACTAATCGTCTCGAATTGTTTGTCTATTAGTTCCTTTACAATCTGCAATTACATTGCGAATTTCACCACAATTATTAGATTTAACCATTAACTTACGATCATAGCCTCTTTGTTTCTCCAGTTTCTTTAGTATCTGCAGGCAAGAACAACAACAACCTAACTTAAAAATCTGAATTTATTTATTTTGCTACTCACATGTTTCATATTCCGTGAAGGAATACTGTGAGAAACCTAAATTTAGCATAATACAGTTACCCATGAAGAAATTGGCATTTTAACTTACGGTCACACATTCTCCACTTTGGATAAATAGTATAAGTTAGCTTTCAGGTAATTTTATTAACACCCGCCTATAAAATCATCAGTACTTATCAGGTGGTTAACTTGACTCTTTCTTCACTTACCCCATCTTCCTCACCAGCTAAATGGACTTTGAACTTAGCACCTCCAGTCACACAACCACTTTTTTCCACCAAACTCCTCCCACACGTAGTGTGGTCCAGACTTGTCCTTTCAAGAAACCTAATTATGGTAAGATTCAAATGAAGATACTGCTGACCTACAACTAGCTCTACTCTATTTAATAATAGTGGTACGTCCCTATAACTAGTCTCTACTCTATGTAATAATAGTGGTACATCTTTATAACTAGCTCTACTCTATGTAATATTAGTGGTACAGTCTAAAATAAGCTCTACTCTATGTAATAATAGTGGTACAGTCCTAGAATAAGCTTTACTCTATATAATAATAGTGGTACATCCCTATAACTAGCTCTACTCTATGTAATAATAGTGGTACATTCCTATAACTAGCTCTACTCTATGTAATAGTGGTACAGTCCTAGAATAAGCTCTACTCTATGTAATAATAGTGGTACATTCCTATAACTAGCTCTACTCAATGTAATAGTGGTACAGTCCTAGAATAAGCTCTACTCTATGTAATAATAGTGGTACAGTCCTAAAATAAGCTCTACTCTATATAATAATAGTGGTACATCCTTATAACTAGTTCTACTCTACGTAATAATAGTGATATATCCCTATAACTAGCTCTACTCTATGTAATAATTGTGGTACATCCCTAACAAGCCCTACTCTATGTAATAATAGTGGTACATCCCTATAACTAGCTCTACTCTATGTAATAATAGTGGTACATCCCTATAAATAGCCCTACTCTATGTAATACATAACAAATTCCTGTGGTCTTTTAAAGGGGGGAAAATGAATGACGCTACTAAACCCGCGCGCTGACGATCTTTACCTAACGTTTTAAGAATGATGTTGGTGAGTTATTAAGCTGCCAAATTACTACTACAAAGAAAGTTATGCTCTTCGATTTTAGGTTAACATCTCCTGAATCCGTGCATTCATTAGTCATAACCTTTTCTTGCTGTTCACGTTTATATAGTCTTAGAAATATTCACTTTAATTTTTTTCGTTTATAGTTTACAGCCCAGGTACTTGTTACAAATTGTCATGACAACTGTGTCCATGGCGGAGGCTTTTTTAATATGCTACAATTCAAGTCGTAATACATTGCGTGCTTGCCGTGTACCAGGCGACTACTGCACCAATCACTTCTCATTTGATTTCTCTGGCAATCTGCAACTCTCATCTGCCGGTTGCAACAGCCTCAGCTCTGTGAAGTATAGAGCTGAAATCTGCTTGGTAATGACGCGGAATGGTTCAATCATGAAGATATCTAGGTGGTTTAGTTGTGTAATAACGAGTTGTCTGTCATTCAATGAGGGAGTGTTGGGAGTAGTTAGTTTATAGAACAGCTATAGCTTGATCGTTAGTTTGTGTTGTCAGAGAAACACCCACGCGATCTTTGAGAGTGATAATAGTTCACTCCATCTTTAGCATACACAAATGTTTGCCTCTAGCCTTCAATATTTCAGTAGCTTAGCATCTCACTTCAGTAGTTTTTGGTATCTGTTTCAGTAATGCTTGGTTCCTTAACCCCCCTCTCCTCCCCTCACCCCTCTCCTCCTCTCACCCCTCCCTCCTCTTCTCCCCTTGCCCTTCTCCTCCCCTCACCTTTCTCCTCCCCTCACCCTTCTCCTCCCCTCACCCTTCTCCTCCCCTCACCCTTCTCCTCCCCTCCCCCCTCACCCAACCCCATACCCAATTAACTTACTGAATGATATACCTAGTTAGAATCAAAATATTGAGCAGAAATGTTTGAATGACAAAGTGGAAAGTGTCGAGAAAGTTAATGAATCTATTGCAGAGTAACTGAGCATCAACCATGTGAGTACCACTGACATGACAATGTGAGTGTTGTCATGGTTATGTCTCTGTAGTACGACACACATAATTTGCTGGAAGAAGTGTACAGGAGGAGACTGCAGGAGTTTACTTGTTGCTGTAAGTATCCTTGATGTAATAAAATGTCACCCGTCAATGGCAGCTACCAATATCTCCTAATAAACTTGCCACCTCTGCCCACTTATCAAGCATCTGTGGAAATGACATCCACCATGGTACCACCATCAGTGAAACCACACCCACTTTTGCAACTAATAATGTACCAAAAGAAGGTGAAGGTATAAACACATAGTTAGTCTAATGTTTATTAGCACTCTATATAGCTGGTCATCTCTTACATTAACACTCTTACAACTGGTCATCTCTTACATTAACACTCTATACAGCTGGTACAGCTGGTCATCTCTTACTTTAGCACTCTATACAGCTGGTCATCTTTTACATTAACACTGTGGTTCACTATGTCCTGGATGTGTCTATTGCAGGAGATTGGTTGGGGTTGTATATGGCCAAATATTTCTGGTGTTTTCTTGGTAGCAGTTGTATACCTATTGATAGTTTCTTTATTCATGGTGTTACGCCATAAGGAACGTGTTGCAGCAGCCGTGCGAGCTAGACAGACCAGCCGAGTTCCCATCCCGATGTTGGCAGCAGTCCCTCATCAGAACTACCCCATGCCCCCCTCATACAGGGAGACAGCTCTGGTGTAACTCAACAAGATGTTCTGTACAATTTGTACAGTTAATTTCTTTCAGTCAAGATCAGTTGATTCACTTCTTGTTCACTGCAATATATTGCTGTTCTCATCCATCAATTCTCTTCAACCACTTGTTAGTCATTTTGCAGCATCACATGATTCACTTGCTCCTCATTCTGCGTCACATGATTCACTTGCTCCTCATTCTGCAGCGTCACATGATTCACTTGTACTTCATAAGGTATTGGTTATTTATTTTGCTATACAAGTTAATCTACGGTCATAACCACACTGTACCAATTCCACTCTAATGAAAATGTCCAAGATGGTGTCTTTTTCAGAGGTGTAACTCCACCCATTCCAAAGATAGAACCTATACGATTGGGTTGATTAAAGCGTCCGAATTTGTTCAACGTGGGGCAAGGGGGTGAAATCAAAGAGAAAGGAGTTATAGATGTGAAAAGCAAGTTTCAAAGCTGTAGCTACACCTATTCCAGAGATAGGGCCTATACAATTGGGTTGATTTAAGCGTCCGAACTTTTTGAACATGTGGTAAGGGGCTCAAATCAAAGGGGAAGGAGTTACAGATGCAAAAAAAACACTTTGTTGGGATTGTTTGGGGCCAGAAGGAGGAATTTCCAAGTTTCAAAGCTGTAGCTATATCCATTCCAGTGATAAGGCCTATACGGTTGGGTTAATTATACAGCGTCCGAATTTGTTAGACAGGGGGTAAGGGGCTCAAACCAAATGGGGAGGAGTAACCGATGCAAATAAACACTTTGTTGGGGTTGTTTGGGGCCAGAAAGAGGAATTTCCAAGTTTCAAAGCTGTAAAGATAAAGCCTATACGGTTGGGTTAATTAAAGCGTCCGAACTTTTTGAACATGTGGTAAGGGGGTCAAATCAAAGGGGCAGGAGTTACAGATGCAAAAAAAAACACTTTGTTGGGATAGTTTGGGGCCAGAAAGAGGAATTTCCAAGTTTCAAAGCTGTAGCTATATCCATTCCAGTGATAAGGCCTATACGGTTGGGTTAATTATACAGCGTCCGAATTTGTTAGACAAAGGGTAAGGGGCTCAAATCAAACGGGGAGGAGTAACAGATGCAAATAAACACTTTGTTGGGGTTGTTTGGGGCCAGAAAGAGGAATTTCCAAGTTTCAAAGCTGTAAAGATAAAGCCTATACGGTTGGGTTAATTAAAGCATCCGAATTTGTTAGACATGGGGGTAAGTGGTTCAAATCAATGGGGGAGGGGGTTACAGATGCACAAAACACTTTGTTGGGGTTGTTTAGGGCCAGAAAGAGGAATTTACAAGTTTCAAAGCTGTAGCTATATCCATTCCAGTGATAAGGCCTATACAATTGGGTTAATTATACAGCGTCCGAATTTGTTAGACAGGGGGTAAGGGGCTCAAATCAAACAGGGAGGAGTTACAGATGCAAATAAACACTTTGTTGGGGTTGTTTGGGGCCAGAAAGAGGAATTTCCAAGTTTCAAAGCTGTAAAGATAAAGCCTATACGGTTGGGTTAATTAAAGCATCCGAATTTGTTAGACATGAGGGTAAGTGGCTCAAATCAAAGGGGGAGGGGGTTACAGAAGCACAAAACACTTTGTTGGGGTTGTTTAGGGCCAGAAAGAGGAATTTACAAGTTTCAAAGCTGTAGCTACACATACTCCAGAGATAGGGCCTATACGGTTGGGTATTAAAGCGTCCGAATTCGTTAGACTTGGAGTTAGGGGCTCATATCAAAGGAGGAGGGGGTTACAGATGCACAAAACACTTTGTTGGAGTTCTTTGGGGCCAGAAATAGGAATTTCCAAGTTTTAAATCTGTTGCTACACGTATAAGGCTTATACAATTGGGTTGATTAAAGCGTGCGAACTTTTTGAACTTGTGGTAAGGGGCTCAAATCAAAGGGGGAGGAGTTACAGATGCAAATAAACACTTTGTTGGGGTTGTTTGGGGCCAGAAAAAGGAATTTCCAAGTTTCAAAGCTGTAAAGATTAAGCCTATACGGTTGGGTTAATTAAAGCATCCGAATTTGTTAGACATGAGGGTAAGTGGCTCAAATCAAAGGGGGAGGGGGTTACAGAAGCACAAAACGCTTTGTTGGGGTTGTTTAGGGCCAGAAAGAGGAATTTACAAGTTTCAAAGCTGTAGCTTTACATATTCCAGAGATAGGGCCTATACGGTTGGGTATTAAAGCGTCCGAATTCGTTAGACTTGGAGTTAGGGGCTCATATCAAAGGAGGAGGGGGTTACAGATGCACAAAACACTTTGTTGGGGTTCTTTGGGGCCAGAAATAGGAATTTCCAAGTTTTAAATCTGTTGCTACACCTATTCCAGAGATAAGGCTTATACAATTGGGTTGATTAAAGCGTGCGAACTTTTTGAACTTGTGGTAAGGGGCTCAAATCAAAGGGGGAGGAGTTACAGATGCAAATAAACACTTGGTTGGAATTGTTTTGGGGCCAGAAAGAGGAATTTCCAAGTTTCAGAGGTGTAACTCCACCCATTCCAAAGATAGAACCTATACGATTGGGTTGATTAAAGCATCCGAATTTGTTCAACATGGGATAAGGGGGTGAAATCAAAGAGAAAGGAGTTATAGATGTGAAAAGCACTTCGTTGGGGTTGTTTCAAGCCAGAAAGAGGAATTTCCAAAGTTTGAACTTTAACAAATTAAGTTGTTCAACTCTGTACAAGTCATTGACGTGGTGTATTTTTTTTTTGTGGAACTAATGTGTCTCAATAAAAATATTATCACATATTACCTCATAATTGCCAGTTTTCACTAGACACAGTCACTAAACTTTATATCCTAAGTATTGGTTTCGCTAGGGCTAAAGTATAACATGTATACTGCATGAACCAAGCAAAATATTGATTACAAGCATATGAGAGTGATGATGATCACGACAGTGTTGGTGCTTCTGTCGTCTTGGAAGTAAAAAGAAAAAATATGCATGAATCCCAAGCTAAAGGAACAGTTGTTTTATCAGCATTTATCGAACGAAATCTGCATCCGACATTGAACACCCTATGGTCCCATGTATATTAATAAATTGCTTCACAGTCCAGATATATTTGTATGAGGCTGCTTCTGATGTATTAATGATTTGAGAACACTTTCAATTAAAAAAAACAACAACATGGTATTGAATAAAAGCGGTGCTCTGTTGTTATGGCTCTTTATTAATCATAGGTAAGTGAGTGTTCTATATAATGTGTATGATTAAAAAAATATAAACTAGCGTTCTACTGCTTGGATACATTTAAGTTAGAAATGAATATTAGTATATGGTGCAAGATTTATTAAAAGAAAATGCTAAGTAATTAACAAAATATAGCAAAGATGAATTAAAGATTTCTTTGGTTTGATATTTTGTATTTCTTAAAATTATATTTTTTGAAAGTTATTTTACTTACTTGTACATATATATTTTCTATAGATTGTTTCTGAAAGAGATCGATCCAACGAGCAACTCCATTCCACCCTCACGCATACAGCATTACTTATCACTTGGCGACTTCTCCTTCCTGAGCTCGTTTGAAACACTCTCTGTAAAAGATATTAACTGGAGCTCTGGTGCATCCGGTTGTAGCTCAAGCACTGATGATGAAATGAACCTTTATGCACAAAGTTTTCGATGTGTAAAGAATAGAAAAGTTTAGATGAACTTATCATTAACTTATTTTTTGTCTTTCTAAAGATCACGATTCTTTAGTTTGATTTTAAAAATTTTAATTAAGGGTGTGTTTTTTGCATTTGCATGCTGAGAGTTGATCCCTACCATGTCGAAAATCCCAATTGGCATCACACCTTTTCTACTGTAAGCAGGGAAACTATAACATACTTAGATGCTCAATTACTTGGCAAAAATGAAGTTATACATTTCATATATTGTGTAGATGGAGCAATCCAAAACAGTGCCGTTAATTTTGTCCAGTTGCCATTTTCTTATTTTTACCAGATATGCAATTTTTCATTGTGGCATCTCCATTTTTTTTTGAGTAGCTAAATTGCTATTGTGATGTTGAATTTTTTTTATTTAATGCATGTTTGGCGACTTTTAGGGCGAAAGATGAACTAACATGTATACTGCTTGTACAAATTAAAGATTTTAATTGTTACCTATACTAATTATAAGTGTCGCATGCTGATTCCTACGGTATTGAACAACTGCATTTTGTAGAAGTTAGTACAAGTTTATCCCTCTGGCTAACCAAATCTGTGCACACTTGCAAATCATTTTCCTTTGTAAAATGTCTTTATACTCACAAAAAGTGCTGAAGCCAAACTAAACAGGCCACTTCGCAACGACAGAGTGGGTGGAGCTTTCAAAGTTCAGAAAAGCTTTCAACTTCAACAAATGCGGTTGTTCAACTCGTTAAAAGTCATTGACATGGCATATTTTTATTTCAGTGAGCCAATTTGTCACAATATTTGGATGGATTAGTTCTGACGGTTAACGACTATTTGAAAATATTTTTACATATTTAATTGTATTTGCTAATTTTCATCACGTACAGACACCAAACATTTTCAAAGCACTTTATATGATTAGTATGAAGATATTCTACAAAAGAAAAGTCTTTGCAAGTGTGGACACGGATTTGGTTAGCCAGAGGATAAACTTGTACATAACGAGACCCAACTATGAAGCCAAATTCAACAGGCCACTTCACAACGACAGAGTGGGTGAAGCTTTCAAAGTTCAGAAAAGCTTTCAACTTCAACAAATGTAGTTGAGTTGGGTCTCGCTATGTACAAGTTTATCCTCTGGCTAACCAAATCCGTGTCCACACTTGCAAAGACTTTTTCTTTTGTAGAATATTATCTTCATACTAACAATATAAAGTGCTTTGAAAATGCTTGATGTCTGTACATGATGAAATTTAGCAAATACAACTAAATATGCAAAAATATTTTCAAATAGTCGTTTGTCAAAACTAACACACCCAAAAATTGGGACAAATTGGCTCACTGAAGTAAAAATGCGCCATGTCGATGACTTTTACTGTGTTCAGGCCACTGAACACTGTGTAACATTCATATTAACTCACTTTATTTTGTGTATTCTAATCTTGTTATTTCCGTGTTGTTGTTCTACCACTTTCCACTACTTCTGCTCCCCTGGTATGTGCTGGCAGCTGATTGGTCAGTTGTTAGCGCATGCTTTCCAGCTGTTTCCATGTTAGCTGTTTTGTTATCACTTTTGTTTTTAATCTCATACTTGTGGTCACTTGAGTCTTGTATTTAGTGGTCATTTGCTCTAGTGCTTGTGGTCTACTATTCTATATCAAACTTGTCTAACCAATATATCTAATTCTGTGTGTGTGTGGAGACAGTGTAACTTGTCAGTGTATTTACAACCCATAAGAGTTATATATTCTAGCTTCTAGTACATACTCTCAGGACTTTCTTTAATTCACAGTTCGCATTGTATACTTCCAGTGTCAGAACCCGCATCAACATACAATTTTTTTGGTCTTTCGAGCCGGATACAGCAACTAGCTTATCTGTTATCTCCTCTACTATTCTTCAACTCAACTGAGTTCCACTTATCTACTATTCTTCAATTCAACTAAATTCTAACCTACTTCATTCATTGTGGCTACAGCTTTAACCTATTCAAAGTAAGAACTGAAATTGTAATTGCTATTGCACATCTCATTCTCATCTATTTTGAAAATGGCTACATCAGAGTATCGAAAACGTCGTTCTACTGCAAAGAGCAGCCTTACAAAAGTCATCACTCAGGAATCTATTGAACCTAGTCATCGAGACAGATACACTCTTGATCATCTGTCTGAACTCTTACAGCGGGCAGAAGATGTTTACACAATTAACTATGAGTCATTGGAGTCTCCTTCTACTGAAGAAGAGAACTATTATCATGACTTCACTAAACTTGCGGATGATGCACGGCTACGCATCAGTTCCATGATGGAGCAATGTGAGTGCTACAGAATGTTTAACACTCTCAGTCATGAGGTTGAGGACTGGGAAGTTGATACTGTGGAATTACAAGATGCATTTTTAGCTGAACTCCCCAGACTTCAGAAAACTTTAGATGGATTTCGTATCAGCTCTTGTTCTACTGGTGCTTCCAAAATAGCTTCACTTAAGGCCCATGCTAAGGACTTACGACACCGTCTGACCAGACTAAAGCAGAGGGCAACTTTTGAAACGTCAACTACAACATCAATAGCGGTTCACAATGACTCAGAAGACACTTATCGTCATGAGAAGAAAGCTCGTATGGTTCCTCTACCTACCTTCAAAGGTGATCTTGCTGACTGGCGCTCCTTCTGGAGGAGGTTCCAACATTATGTCGGAAAGCTTAAGAGGATCACAGATGACGAGAAACTTAGCTACCTTTAAGACTGTTTGAAAGATCAAATTGCTCAGGATATTGTTGCAGATTCGATTAGGAATGGTGATAGTTTTAAAGAAGTGGAATAGCGTTTACAAAGGAAGTATGACCAGCCCAGGGAGGTTTTCACTGAAGCTTTACGTGGAATAATGAATATTCCTAATACCTCTTACTAACGTACTGGTTTGGCCAACATGGTCAAAGAGTTCAACAAGTACAAGAATATTCTACTACGCTATGGTAATGGCACTGCAGATCAGGTGTTTACAGCAATAATGGAAACTCACATGAGTCACAAGCTCCAAGAGGAGTGGCGCCTATTCACTAAAGATCAATCTAGCATTCCACTTGGAAGGTTGCTCATAGACTTCTGTGACCAGCGAGAACTTGTTCTTAGTTACAATAACAAAGATCGCAGTATTGATGTCAAGCCATCTTCTCACAAGCCTTTCTCCAGGCAGATTAATGGATTATGAACTACATTATCCAATAAGTCACAGTTCTCCCTGCATGCAAAGGAACTGGTCCACTGCAAACTGTGTCCATCTGAGAAGCACCCATTGTACTTGTGTCCAGAGTTCAAGTCTCGCGATGTATCATCTCGCCATCAAACTATTCAATCACTGCAAGCATGCTTCAATTGTCTGGGTACTAATCATTCCTCTAGACAATGTACTAGTAAGTCACTATGTAAAGTATGTGCTGGAAAACATCACACTCTCCTTCACCAGCCTGACCGACCTACTATTACTTCTTCTCAGACCCCAGCTGTTTCTCAAGCTCCAACCACCACTACTTCTCAGGCTCCAGCACCCACTTCCAAACACCAGTCACTTCAACTGCTCCTGCTTAGGCTTCCTCACTTGCCGTGACTATTCCTGACAAGACTGCTCTCGTCTGGTCTTGTCAAGTTCTTCTTGAAACTGATGGTAATGCACAACTGGTGAGCCATGATTGATCCTGGTTCAACCTTATCTTTCCTAACTAACAAAGTAGCTACTGCAAAGCAAAACGTATTCCTTTTGCCACTTCTATCAAGGGTCTAGCAGAATCACATGCCGCTACTAGCAACTTCAAGGTGAATGTTACTCTCAAGGCAGCCAACAAGCCGAACTAACAACCTCTCCAACTTTCTCCTCTGTTGTTACTTCAATAACAGGAAATACTCCTGCAAATGATATCACAAGTCACAAAGACTTGGAGTTCACTAGTAAGTTGGAGTTAGCTGACCAAAGATTTGGCTCTCCTGGCAGGATAGATCTTTTGCTGGGACAAGACATCATCCATCGCATACTGCGACAAGGATTTTTGAACTCACCTACTTCAGACCTCTATAGTGTCAATACCATGTTTGGTTGGGTCATTGGGAGGCTATTGCACCTCTCCTTCCCAAGTAGTGACTGCTCATATCTGTTGTAAAGCTAGTATAGACGCTGACCCCAATGACTTGCTACGGGCATTTTGGGAAACTGAGCAACCTCCTTCTGATGTTGACCAGCTATCTCATGATGACCAAGTTGCTATCACCCATTTCAAGGATTCTGTGTCAAGGAAAAGTGATGGTCGGTACATAGTCAAACTCCCCAGAAGGGAAACAGCTCCACCATTGGGGACATTCTCGTTCTCTCAAGCTATCAGGAGATATGAGCAGAACCAACGCTTACTTATCAAGTGTGAAAAGTGGTCAGACTTTCAGACTGCATCAGATGAGTACGCTGTACTTGGCCATGCTGAACTGGTACCTACTCCTGATCTTACCAAACCAGACTCTCAGACCTTTTACATGCTAATGCATGGTGTTGTGAAAGAATCTAGCACATCCACCAAACTCAGAGAAACAGCTCCACCATTGGGACATTCTCGTTCTCAAGCTATCGGGAGATATGAGCAGAACCAACGCTTACTTATCAAGCGTGGAAAGTGGTCAGACTTTCAGACTGCTGTAGATGAGTACGCTGTACTTGGCCATGCTGAACTGGTACCTACTCCTGATCTTACCAAACCAGACTCTCAGACCTTTTACATGCCAATGCATGGTGTTGTGAAAGAATCTAGCACATCCACCAAACTCAGAATAGTGTTCGACGCTTCAGCTCATACAACTTCAGGTTATTCTTTGAATGACACACTAATACCTGGTCCAACACTCTATCCTCTCCTAACTAATATCTTACTTCGCTTCAGACAACATGTCATTGGGATGTCAGCGGACATCTCAAAGATGTTTAGAGAGGTGTCACTTCACTCTGATGGTCGGGACTTACATCGCTATGTAGTCAAGGATAAAGCTGGTCAATACCAGGATTATAGAATGACAAGACTAACTTTTGGAGTAACATCTTCTCCTTTCTGGGCTACCCAAGTCCTGCGGCAGCTAGCTTAGTGACAATGAGCAGAAATTTCCTGAGGCATCAGCTCTCATTCACTCGTCATTTTATGTGGATGACTGTCTTACTGGTGCAAACAACTTGGAAGAAGCTACACACACACGGGAGGCACTTAACCATCTTCTGGACAAAGCGCAGATGACTCTAAGAAAGTGGAGTATTGATCTGAAGGCAAATATTCCAGAGGGTTTGCTAGAGAAGGATGAAGTTCAATTGATTTCTGCTCCACTTTCATGTCATAAAGCACTTGGTGTTCACTGGAACACAGCCAATGACTCACTCCACATTGTTACATCAACAGTTGAGGATATTTACTTACCAACCAAAAGCCAGGTTTTATCGGATGTAGCCAGGACGTTCAATGTGTTGGGCTGGTTTTCCCCAGTAACAGTAACATTGAAGATACTTCTTCAGAAGATTTGGCAACTTGGGATTGAATGGGCTCAGTATATTCCACAAGATTTAGCTGACTACTGGAAGACTTGGAGAAAGGAACTACCCTTAGTGACAGAGCTTCCAATCTATCGCTACTACTACCATCACAACAAAGAAAGACTTAATATACATTTACATGGTTTTTGTGACTCTTCGCTAGTAGCATTTGCTGGTGTAGTTTACATTCAAGCTACTTACACTGATACTTCAGTTTCAACTACACTGGTGATAGCCAAGTCTAAAGTGGCTCCACTGAAGACTCAAACTATACCCTAATGAGAACTGTGTTCTGCAGTTTCGTTGAGCAAACTACTGTCTACAGTGAGTAGAGAGCTCAACATTGATCTGAAGGATGTTTTCGCTTGGAGCGATTCTACCATTGCTCTGGGTTGGATTAACACATCACCACACCGTCTGAAAACTTATGTGGCCAATCGTGTTGTGTCAATTGTCGATCGAATTCCAGCTAATCACTTGAGACATGTATCCTCCCCAGACAATCCTGCTGACCTTGGATCTCGGGGAACCACAGCAGGAGTGCTTGTTAAATCTCAACTTTGGTGGTCAGGTCCACAGCCTCCTGACTACTGGCCAGTACAGAAGTTACAGATACAGACTACATCTATTCCAGATATGAAGTCTACAGCACTCACTATTGAGACCCATCAACCTAATGAGGATATCACTTCCAGATTTTCATCATTTTCAAGGCTAATTCGTGTGATCTCTTGGATGTACAGGTTCATCAATAATGCAAGGAGCAAACTGCCAGACAGGGTCTTCTCATCTCAACTGTCTGTACAGGAACTTCAAGCATCTGAAACTGTATTATTCAAATTGCATCAGCAACATTTCATGTCCAAACAACTCGCTTCTCTCAAGACTAAAATGGCTGTGTCAGTTTCAATTCCTCTTCACTCACTTCATCCTATCCTGGACTGTCATGGTATACTACGTGTTGGAGGAAGACTACCCCAGTCTGGCTTGTCTTATAATCAATGTCATCCAGTCATTTTGCACAAGAAGGCACATCTTAGTAAACTTATTGTGCATCATCTTCACACCGACTATTTCCATGCAGGTCCTACACTTTTGATGGGCTTACTTGCACAGTGCTACTACATGATTGGAGCTCGACGACTTGTCAGAAACATATCTCGCAACTGTGTTGTCTGCCAGAAGACATATGCTAGGACATCTAGTGAAATTATGGGAGAACTACCCTCAGCCAGAATCATGCCAGCTCCAGTTCACCCATTTCTGGCCACTAGCACTTGTTACTAAACTACACCCTGGGTCAGATGGATGTGTGCGTACAGTGACTATTCGTACTTCTAAAGGAATTCATACTCGACCTATCGTAAAACTTGTTCTACTAGTTCCACAAGGAGAGAGAACAAAGACCTTCAACCTCAGCCGAAGGAGGGGGGAGAATGTTCAGGCCACTGAACACTGTGTAACATTCATATATTAACTCACTTTATTTTGTGTATTCTAATCTTATTTTTTCCGTGTTGTTGTCCTACCACTTTCCACTACTTCCTCTCCCATGGTGTGTGCTTGCAGCTGATTGGTCAGTTGTTAGCGCATGCTTTCCAGCTGTTTCCATGTTAGCTGTTTTGTTATCACTTTTGTTTTTAATCTCATGCTTGTGGTCAATTGACTCTTGTATTTAGTGGTCATTTGCTCTAGTGCTTGTGGTCTACTATTCAATATCAAACTTGTCTAACCATATCTAATTCTGTGAGTGTGTGTAGACAGTGTAACTTGTCAGTGGATTCACAACCCATAAGAGTTATATATTCTAGCTTCTAATACATACACTCAGGACTTTCTTTAATTCAGGATTCGCATTGGATACTTCCAGTGTCAGAACCCGCATCAACATACAGAGTTGAACAACTACATTTGTTGAAGTTGAAAGCCTTTCTGAACTTTGAAAGCTCCACCCACTCTGTCGTTGTGAAGTGGCCTGTTGAGTTTGGCTTCATAGTTGGGTATCGTTATGTACAAGTTTATCCTCTGGCTAACCAAATCCGTGTCCACACTTGCAAAGACTTTTTTTTCCGTAGAATATTTTCATACTAACTATATAAAGTGCTTTGAAAATGTTTGGTGTCTGTATGTGATGAAAATTAGCAAATACAATTAAATATGCAAAAATATTTTCAAATAGTCGTTCCGTCAGAACTAATACACCCAAAAATTGGGACAAATTGGCTCACTAAAGTAAAAATGTGCCATGTCAATGACTTTTACAGTGTTGAACAACTACATTATTGTTAAAGTTGAAAGATTTCTGAACTTTGAAAGCTCCACACACTCTGTCGTTGTGAAGTGACCTGTTGAGTTTGGCATCATAGTTGGGTCTCGTTATGTACAAGTTTATCCCTCTGGCTAACCAAATCCATGTCTACACTTGCAAAGACTTTTCTTTGTAGAATGTCTTCATACTAACAAAATAAAGTGCTTTGAAAATGTTTGGTGCCTGTACGTGATGAAATTTAGCAAATACAAATAAATATGCAAAAATATTTTCAAATAGTCGTTAACCGTCAAAACTAATACACCCAAAAATTGGGACAAATTGGCTCACTAAAGTAAAAATGTGCCATGTCAATGACTTTTACAGAGTTCAACAACTACATTTGTTGAAGTTGAAAGCTTTTCTGAACTTTGAAAGCTCCACCCACTCTGTCGTTGTGAAGTGACCTGTTGAGTTTGGCATCATAGTTGGGTCTCGTTATGTACAAGTTTATCCCTCTGGCTAACCAAATCCATGTCTACACTTGCAAAGACTTTTATTTTGTAGAATATCTTCATACTAACAAAATAAAGTGCTTTGAAAATGTTTGGTGCCTGTACGTGATGAAATTTAGAAAATACAAATAAATATGCAAAAATATTTTCAAATAGTCGTTAACCGTCAAAACTAATACACCCAAAATTTGGGACAATTTGGCTCACTGAAGTAAAAATGTGCCATGTCAATGACTTTTACAGAGTTCAACAACTACATTTGTTGAAGTTGAAAGCTTTTCTGAACTTTGAAAGCTCCACCCACTCTGTCGTTGTGAAGTGACCTGTTGAGTTTGGCATCATAGTTGGGTCTCGTTATGTAAAAGTTTATCCTCTGGCTAACCAAATCCGTGTCCACACTTGCAAAGACTTTTCTTTTGTAGAATATCTTCATACTAACAATATTAAGTGCTTTGAAAATGTTTGGTGTCTGTACGTGATGAAAATTAGCAAATACAATTAAATATGCAAAAATATTTTCAAGCTAGTGTCAAGAGAACCAAACTGCTGAATGTGTATGCGTGTGAAGTGGGGAGGGAATGCAAAAAAAAAGAAAAAAGAAAGGAAAGCCTAAGCATTGTTATTTTGCTGCATCAAACCAATTTTTTAAGTGATCAAGAATAAAGTAAGTCAGAATATGACAATGATTGTATCAAAGGAGGGTACTTATATCGTCTGAGTGAAAAAACATGGAATATATATATTTATAATTTGACTACAACTATAATAAATAACGCTCCGAAAAATGTCCACCAGCTAGTGCCAATCTTGCTTGACCACTAGAAAAAAGTCACCTATTTGGTCCATGTTACTGTCTGAGGATACAAAAGATAATCGCTTTGATGGCAGAGGAAAGGTTATTCTCTGGTGCCTGTTTATATAATAGTGACAAGTAAAATAGACTTGCATGCCCAACAAACAATTAAATCTGTACTTTTGATAAAATTATTTTGGTATCTTTAAAATGAGCATTTTTACAAGGTTTTATTGAAAATAGTGTTTTATAGACTATAACATACTATAACAACACAAGAGGTTGAGACAATACAGCCTGAATGTTACAAGTTCAACTCGAGCATGCAGCAAATGTCTCAGTTGATAAATAAAATGTGTCTATTTATATTCAGGCTTTATAACTCGATAGCTATATCTTATTACTGTTTTTATGTTCAGGTGCAAAGACAACTAATTTATTAACAAATTTTCACATTTCATATTATTAATATGTTGCACCACAAGTATACCATAGTATTTAGCAAACCCTATATGAACATAGACTATTAGTATCAAATGAAATTTAAACCTAATTTATTACTGCTGCAGATTAAATTATGTTATAATAACAATTTATGGACATAGTTTAATTGAATACTGAAGTTATTAAGCTAAGCTAATTTTAGAAAATGATGATGGTGAAAATATAACTGAAATTGTTAAAGCAACTCCAAACATAGCAACTGATAAACTAGCAATGTACATATGTTGAGATGCCTTCCACCGATCATGCTAGAAAAAAAATGCAGAATACAATAATAATTAACACAAACACTAATAATTAACACAAACACACACACATAACAGCAACAACAACACCTAAACAATGAATTAATCAAACTAAAATACCTGGTCTGAGAATGTGAACTAATTAATTATTAGATGTAATCTCTTACTCTCACAAGAATTTTTTAAAAACAATATGGAATTAAACATGTTTGGCTGTCACTTCGGATCGAACCTAGAATTGCTTGTTTAGTGCACAAGCGATCTTCCACTGAGCTATGACAACCAATGGGCAACCAAACAATTCAATTCTATACTTATACTGTTAAGGGGTACTGCTATGCTACAATATCGCCCTCAACACACCACCAAGAAATTATCTTTGAAAGATTCTTTTCATCAGTGGAATATTTTTACTCTGCTAATTTATCACTTCACAATTTCTTTCTCAGATTTCTTTAATTCAGTATTGTATAAAGAAAGCATATGAAAGAGAGAGATTACATCTAATGAGCAAAAGAAGGTTGAGAAAAAAATTGAGAAGTGATAAACAAAAAGTCAGTATCCAATTTAGTCCGTTTCAGGGTGCCGTCACACTTTTTAGGCGCGAAAAACCTACGGAATAAATCATGGTTGACAGGGCATATTAAACTTTTTTTCCTTCCCCTGGGGTATTATATTTCTGCAGCCCAGCAAGTGCTGCCAGGAGAAAAAGCACCTGCCAAAAATCGAGACTGGAGGTTTGTCCCATCTTAAGAAATAGCCTAGTCACCATTTCGGACTTGACCACAATTACTGCACAGCTACCACTAAAGTTTAGAAGCCGATATATTTTGTATGATACTTCTTACTTATGCTTGTACGCTATAACAATGAGTTTCTCTGGAATTCTATTTACTTACCATACCAAGTGAATCATTGTAAGTTATTCTGTAAAATTCCATATAATATTAAGAGTATCTATTAGTAAAGTTTGAACTAATGTTGTCCTCCCATCTGAGAAGGACATGAAAATAGATTCTAGATTTTTTACTATTGCACACAAAAATATTTCCTTGTAAATTCACTCGACCTCAACTGTACGTGCACAATGGCAAGGGTGACATAGCTGCATTTCACGGGCACTAACTTGTTGCAAAGCAGGGTGTGATATTGTGGTAGACAACGCATGACTGATCAGCTGGAGTGTGCTACAAAAGGTGCCTAGGTGTTTCTAGATGGCACTCTCATTAAAGTTTATGTTGAACTTAAGCTATGGCGCAAGAGCTAATGAGATTTTTCATTGCACAAGTTTTTATTTTTATTTAATTCCCATGCATTCTGCATGCAAAGTAAAGCAATTTCACAAAAGTCATGGGCCAAAACCTTTAAGCTGTGTGAAATCATTTAACTAGAGCAGTCCAAACTCGGTTTGATTCTTAACCTGTATACATAACTTTTTTTTTTAAGTGGGGGTCTGTGAGATAAAATTTTCAAACATTCTCTATTTTATATAGCTAACAACTGCAGTGTAATCAGTAAATATTTCTGACCTCACTAGTTAAGTGCTTGAGCACAAAAATGAGTCATATTAACATTAGGTCATATGATATTATATGCAAAGAAGAATCAATTACGAATTGAACACATTTTTTATTCAAATATTAAAATTAAACAATCAATTATTTCCATGCGCTATGATTTCCTTTGATGGAACACTAAAGCAAAAGTATACTTGCTGAAAAAAAGAGAGTAAATTCAACAAATATTAACCTCTGGTTTCTACAAGCACATTTGAAGCAAGAGTGTGCTGCTTAGCAGCACACCAAAGTCAAACATTTTATAAAAATTATACAGAATTTAAAATGTACTAGACTCTCTCTGCATGTTATTCATGCAGCACAGTAGCATTACTATCTTCACAGCCCAGATGAAAATTAAAACAGTGTACTCAAAATGTTTGACAAAATTATTATAAAGATATGTGTCTTATAAATGACTAGATAAGTATAAAAACATTAAATTCAGATAGCTAACCAAAAACTAGCTAGTCATTACTTACCATTTATAGGTGACCAAGAGAAGTATGTTTTTTTTTTAATAGTCTCTCATAATATGCTATACACTGTGAGGTGGTTGATAATGTTATCACAAGTTTTAACTTTACATGCGTGATCCAAGACCAGACTTTCTTTTATAATGTGGACACAGACAATTCATTTGTTGCTAACTATCAGTCATAAACAATGTGCTATTGGCCATTTTATCACATATCCAGAGCATCAACATCATTAACTATCTTATTCAACAATATTTGAGATTAAAGGTTTACTTCATTTGTTATACAAAATACAAGATTTTATAGTGTTTAATTAGCTTACATGACCCAGTTTGCTATGTAGTATAAGTCAAATATGTAGAAAGTATGTAACCATAGCTACTAATTTTATAAATAATGTAAACTCACCTCATCTAATTCAACATTAATGAGTTCATAGCCTTTCATAGTTCTTTTCACTAACGGTTTTAATAGAATTGCTGACTTCATGATATCTTTTTATCATGAATTATACTCATATTTAGGATACCATATGAAGTAGAAGATAAATCGTGGCAGTTGCACTGACTTGGCCTTCCTTTAGACCTGTAAAGTAGTAATAATGCTAAATTAAATTTACAATGTCACATTATTACACGCTTTGAGTGTAAACGAATGTGTTATAAAGCACTGACCACAAATCTAGATTTATACTCTAGCTGACTTGAAGTTTATGTGCAAAAGTAACCCTAGCCTTATTAACTCTCTCTCTCTTACTTTTTCTATATCTAACCACCAAATTTGTAAGATGTGCATTTTATGTGTAGCAATAACTTAAGATTCTTGTCAGCTTTTTGGGGGTCACCGGTCTCTTCGAAAATTACTCCCACACCGAACTATAACTCATCAATTGTATTACATTAATTACTGTATTTTATTACTAACATGCACCTTATGGAACAACAAACTTCATCTGATGACTATTGCTCATATTACTCCTAGTATTTGTTTATCTTTATTCTCATTCTACACTTATTTCTCTCTTCTAATTGAACGCGTTTAGCTTGTTTTTAATTAATCCCATGGTAATTGCTGTTCTTATTGGCATACAGCAAACTCATCCATTCAAACTAATCACATTACATGCCAGGACTTTTGAACAGCTTTATTCAATGAGAAACTGTTAATTCCACAAACTAGAATCCAGATAAATGCTGTAACCGCTTCTACGGGTAGTTAGCTGAAATGGTTCTATACTGGTATGTATCTTGATATCTCTACAGTTGCATTTACCTGGCATCAAACTCGCTATCCCAATTTTCTTATCAATTTCCTACACCGCTGCATATGACTGCTGATCCTTTGTCATTTTAAGCTCATGTTAATTGAGGTTTAGCTTTGTGTACATCCAGTTAAATAAGAAATGACTGTCCACTTTTACTGGGATTTGTTGCAGGTTAATCTCAGATTTTGGACAGTCCATGCACCAAATACTTTCAGTATCATGCATGTGTGTGTGCGTATAACTGGGCTAGTCCCAGATGTGTTCATTATTTTATGTCACACACGTGCGCCTTGGAAATTATAAAAAGCTCCGACGGGCACGTACATCTCAGTTTTTTTAAATAAATGCTCATTTAGTCCGTTTGAACACTGTATGTCTCTTTGGGTGGGCCGGTTAGCTAGCCAACACAATCAGCATTGAGATGAATTCTCGCTACAGGCGTGAGGTCCAAAAGCTTATAGTCCAGCTGTTGAAGGGCCAAAAAAGGTTGAACCTAGAAAAAAGTAGTGTAGAAGCAATTTTGGTATCAAAAGAAGCGGAATTTATCACTGAACAACATATCCAAAATCCACCAAAATCCACTGTGGGGAATTGGTTTTATAGCTATTTTAGTATGCTAGTCTTTTAGTTAGGTGTGCATTTTGTTTACATGCCACACAAATTAGCAACTAAATGACTTGAGAAATTTTACAAGCAAACATAAACCTGCACAGTCATGTGCTTGTGTAAGTGCCAGCTGCACATGTATACTTTTTTTTTAAGTATCACTATACAGAACAAGTTTTGTGTGTGTGTCCAGACAGCCATCCCTGATTCAGAAGAATCAGCCATTGCAGAGAAATATAGCTAATAATATAGCTACTGTAAGTTGTGGGCTAGCTAGAGAGAATCACATTCATTTGTGACTTCTTTTGTAGATGGCTGAAGAGGAAGATCCGAGTGGTATGCTTGGTTTTGAAGAAAACAGTTGTGTTATCTGTAGGCAGGCATTTGGAAATGATAAGGCCATTACAGTAGCGGAAAAGGGTATGAAGAGCCTAATTAGCTGTAGCAAACAGCATGGGGATTCACTGCTTTATGCAAGATAATGTTCAGATGGAGCTCAGAAGGTGAAGACATTGACTTTGAAGCCTGCAATGAAGACCCTATGTCAGAAGTAGCTCTTGCAAAGGACAAGTTGGATTTTGATGACATGCAAAAGATTCAGAATCTATATGAAGGAATTCAAGACAATTCCATACAACCTTCTGATGTCGCTGAATCAAAGGAACTGTTGAAGCTGGAGAGATGTATTCACAAATATAGAACAATTCTTGCAGAAAAATCACGAACAGCAAAGTTGTGGTGACTATGTGGACATCGCGAAACTGTTCATTCGAGCTGAAAGATTGGGCAACTGGAACCTGCATCTTGTAGCTATTGAGAAGATGTTCAATTTGTTTGCTGCAACTGGTCACTCAAATTATGCAAAGAGTTCTAGGCTGTACTTGCAACTAATGCGGGAGCTGCTAACTGATTATCCATTTGCTGTATCACTGCTTTGCAGAACAAGAATTTCATACCGTTCGCAGAAGCAGCCGCCTTTGGGCTGCACTATGGACCGACCTCACCATTGAACAAGTCATGATGCGATCACTCAAGAGCCGCGGTGGGTTAACGAGAGAAAGAGGGGTAACGGAGACTGTCCGCTTACAGTGGATTTATAGTTTGCACAAGTGTGCTGCAGTTCATGATGCTATGACCACAGCAACAAATTTGAAGCACAAGACCTCTGAGCAGCATGTGGAGTTGGGAACTTCAAGAACCAAGTGTGATCAAGAAGACTTGGGGAAAATTCAAAGTTGGTTTAGCCAACATGAGCCTTTTAATCTCAACCAACCAAAATTATGTTCATTGTCGTTTGGATTAACTGCTTCTGAGGGCGATGGTGTGAACTGTGATGAGGCAGAACAGGTTGGGGCAAAAATACACAAGAAACTGGATAATGTGAGTGTAGTAGATGCATCAATAAAGAGAAGTGACCAAGTTCTATCTTTGGATTTTTTGCAGCCTGGAATTCAAGTTGAAAAAAAGAGAGTAAATATTGACCCTACCATACTGTTCTCCAGACTAATTGCAATTGTGCAGAGGGAGGAAGACATGGCTCCTTTCTTTGAGCATGAGCTTACAACGACTCCCACCTCACTGTTCAAGGACTATTGTTTGAGGAAAACTGACAAAGCTCAGCTAGCCAAAAGCATAAAGAATGGAGTAGAACTATCAGCCCTCAATGTACATGCTACATGTATTCTTGATGGAGGTGCTCTTATCCACAAAGTAAAATGGGCGAAGAAAGTAACATATCAAGACATAGCAAGACAGTATGTGAGCTATGCACGAGTGAAATATGGCAACTGTTGCATTGCTTTTGATGGCTACAATCAAG